>ERZ780226.798-NODE-798-length-27193-cov-5.396013_pt1 | contig 27193 bp, 22 predicted proteins | sample MGYA00511165_ERZ780226 | MGnify/ENA primary metagenome ERZ780226 (study PRJEB29588, sample SAMEA2152373) | human gut metagenome | biome: human gut; feature: human-associated habitat; material: faeces | place: Denmark | collected 2008/2010 ...
TAAAATAAAAAATAAGTCAATAGGAGGCTAAATTAAATGAATACGTATACTGAGAATACAAAAAATATACCAATTTCAAAGGATGTAGATGTTCTTGTCTGCGGCGGAGGCCCGGCAGGAGTCGGAGCAGCAATAAGAGCCGGACGCATGGGAATGTCGACCCTTGTGATAGAAGCATTTGACTGTCTTGGCGGGGTTGCCACATCCGGGATGATGTCGCATTGGACCGGACATTCATCAAGTAAGATCCTGGAGGAAATAACGGACCGTTGCTTCGAGAAGTGCAAGGTATTGGGCTGGGCAGAAGAAAATAAGTGCGGTAAGGAAAAAATCAACCAGGAGGTCCTGAAAATCGTTCTTGACGAGATGGCAAAGGAAGCCGGGGTAGAAACGTTGTTTTATACACTTGCGTGTGAGGCGGTAGTTGAAAACGGCAGAGTTATAGGTGTAATTATTCAAAATAAAAGCGGAAGAAGTATGATTAAGGCTAAGTGCGTAATCGATGCTACAGGTGACGGCGATATTGCGGCATCCGCCGGGGTTCCGTTTTATAAAGGCCGTGAATCAGACGGAAAGATGCAGCCTTGTACGATTATGTTTAAGATAGGCGGAGTTGACTACTCCAGAGCGGTTTTTTCCGGCTCGTTTGAAACGAAGGTTCAGACAGAAAAGGGTGAGCTTCAGGCTATGGCGAAGAAACTGCTTCCGTTTCCTGCGGGCCATGTTCTTTTGTACAGTCAGACAACACCCGGAACGGTTTGTTGTAATATGACGAATTGTATTGACGTAGATGCAACAAATGCCGACAGCCTCACCAAAGGTCTTAAGGTATGCCGCTCACAGATAGAGCCGATTATTAAATTCCTTAAAGAATTTGTACCGGGGTATGAGAAATGCTGGCTTATGAGCTCTGCTTCACTGTTGGGAATTCGTGAAACAAGACACTTTGAAGGCATTCAGACTCTTGAAGCCGAGGATATACTCGACGCAAAGTTTTTTGACAATTGGGTGGTAAGACGAGCATTTTTCAACTTTGATGTACATAATATGACAGGCGCAAGCCTTGATGCTACCGGCATTCAGCATAACTGGACACAGCCTAAGGATTATACAATTCCATACGGATGTCTTCTTCCGAAGAAAATAGAAGGCCTGCTTCTCTCGGGTCGCAATATAAGTGGAAGTCATCTTGCACATTCTAACTTCCGTGTAATGCCCATTGCGATTGCGCTCGGCGAGGCCGCAGGAACAGCGGCGGCTCTTGCTGTTAAAGAACATATTCCGATTCGCTCTGTAGATGTAAAAAAAATTCAAAATATAGTGGGCGAATAACACCGGAATCAAACTCATCCTTGGTTCAACCCATTCTTTGCCGGTAACGGTCACCTGCAATTCAATCAAAAGGCTTCAACCGGTAATGTTCTTGAAAACTTATCGAATACTTGAAAATTAAGACAGGTTTACTCTTAACGTGTAAATCTGTCTTTTGTTGCTAAATAACAGTACGGAAATTTCTCTTGCAATTATCGGGACAATGTGCTAAAATAATCCTGTGGTAGTGATACCGTATCGGTTCGACTCCGATCAACGGTACAGTTTAAAAGTGACTTTAATTTTTCGTACTGATATAAAATTGAATTGAAAGAGGTTGCAAAAATGAAAAACGGTGAAATATGGCAGGATGTAAAAGGCAACGATATTCAGGCGCACGGCGGCTGTATTATGCAGTTTGAAGGGAAGTTTTACTGGTACGGTGAGCATAAGGGAATTGACAACACACCGGGACAGCGGCGAACTGATGTTATTGGCGTTTCCTGCTATTCCTCAGATGATTTGCTTAACTGGACATATGAAGGGTTAGCACTTTCGGCAGAAAATGATGAGAAAAGTATGCTGAATCCAAAAAACGTTTTGGAGCGCCCAAAGGTTATTTATAATGAAAAAACGAAAAAATACGTGATGTGGGCACATGTTGATAGCCCTGACTATGTATTTGCAGGTGCGGGTGTTGCGGTTTCGGATTCACCGAAAGGACCCTTTAAATTTTTGGGTGCAGCCCAACCGAATCGCCAGGACTGTCGGGATATGACGCTTTTTGTAGATGACGATAACGTTGCATACTTAGTTCATTCGACTGATTGGAATAAGTCGCTTGACATTGCGCGCCTTACCGATGACTATACTCAAACAGATGGTTTTTATGTTACCGTTATGCGCGACCAACTGCGTGAGGCGCCTGCACTTTGTAAGCACAACGGTGTATATTATATGGTGACCTCGGGCTGTACCGGCTGGATGCCGAACAGCGCACTGTATTCCACAAGCGAGCACATTTTGGGACAGTGTAAGCTGATTGATAACCCGTGTGAAGGTGAAAATTACCGTAAGACGTTTTACGGACAAAGCACCTATATATTCAGTGTAAACGGAAATGATTATTTGATGCTTGACCACTGGAAACCGGATGATTTGAAAAAGTCGGGTTATTCGATTTTGCCGATTACATATGATGAGGACGGAGCAATGATTATTACCCGGCAGGACGAATGGAAAGGCTTGGAATCTCTCTGATTTCAAGCCTTGAGGGTGTCGATAAACCCCGACAAACGAATAATTTTCGCCGTCCCCGCTGATTTCTCCCAATGTTATTTTATCGGCCGACATATATTATGTAAATTCACTGTTTTGTCTAAAAATGCACTCCATGCTTTTTATCCCTTTCGCTATATACCATCCCGATTTTAATATTATATCCTATTTTTGATTTTATCAAAATTCTATGTTATTTGCAATGTATATTTTTATACGCTTTTTGAAATCGTCTATATAATAAAACCGGGTTGTAACACAATTGAACAATTCTCGAGCAAAATTTTCTTGCTAATTTATAAAAAATATGTTATTATATTATTATAGTAGTATAAATATCAGAAAGAGGTGCAAGCGCTTTGCAGCAAAATAATACAGACCCTCATAACGTTTCGCGGCTGAGGGCAAGGCTTCGGCTTTACAGAAAACATAACTTCGGCAAACGTTCAAGTATAATAACATCGATTGTCTATCATCTTTTAACAACTATCGTCATTGCTATGCTGATAGTTCAGGCTATATCGGGTAACTATGAAAATTGTTTCACCTGTGCTCTTACCCTTATACTTTTTCTTATACCCAACTTCGTTGAAACCAAGCTGAAAATCACCCTTCCTCAAACACTGGAAATTATAATTATCGTCTTTATATTTGCTGCCCAGATGTTAGGCGAGCTTTCTGCATTCTACCTCAAATTTTCGTGGTGGGACGATATGCTTCACACGCTTAACGGCTTTTTAATGGCTGCTGTCGGCTTTTCAAGCGTTGATATTTTAAACAAGAGTGATAGATTCAAGTTTCAGCTTTCACCGTTATTTATCGCTATTGTGTCATTCTGTTTTTCTATGACAATAGGCGTTTTATGGGAATTCTCTGAGTTCTCGTGCGACTGGCTTTTACACACCGATATGCAGAAGGATACGATTCTTAAAACAATATCAAGCGTAAATCTGACCCCCAACAATCAAAATGTTGCTTCCTGTCTTCAGGGAATCGAAAATGTTATCGTTGAGGGTTCAAAGCTTACTCTAAATGGTCAGCCAATAGACGGCGGAATGTATTCGCTTAACGTAGGAGGATACCTTGACATCGGAATTTTCGACACAATGAACGATTTGTTCGTCAACTTTATCGGTGCGGTTGTTTTCTCGATTCTCGGTTATTTTTATGTAAAAAATCGCGGAAAGGGCAGCTTTATCGAGCGCTTTATCCCGCGCAAGAAGACCGAGGACCAGGAATAGTCCGTTATGGCTTACATCTTACATTTCAAGTTTGACCAGACAAATAGGCTGATGCAATCAAATTATCGATTGCATCAGCCTATTTCACTTATTTTGACAAATCAGGCCGGGCACTATAAAGGCTTATCTTCTCTGTTTGTATTACCAATAGCTGAAATTCTTTTATTTAAAATGTTCCCATACAAGCCTTCCCGACTCGGTGAGTTCATCTTTGGAAATTCCGTCTGAAATATCCGCTCCGTTTCTTACAACCGCGGACGTTTCATTCTTGTCGCACAAAGACCAGTTCGCCCAGCTTATACCGTTTTCATCCATAAACGAGAGCCATTTCTCGGTCTCTTCGGCATATACTCCGCCGCTTCCCGATGCCTCTGTTGTTCCCCATTCAGAAACAAAGACAGGAAGTCCCTTTTCCAAAGCCTTCTGCACCCTGCTGCGAAGCCACTCGGTATGCGTTCCCGCGTAAAAATGGCAGGTATACATTATATTTTCGGCTGAAATCGGGTCATCCGCCGCCTTGTCGACCTCCTGACTCCATGTCGGAGTTCCGACAAGGATGACTGCATCCTTATCTGTTTTGCGAATCGTTGAGATAAGCTCCTCGACATATGGCTTTACATCACCGCTCCACGAGATATTTCCGTTTGGCTCATTACAAATCTCATAAATTACCGCCGGATTATCTCTGTACCTGTCCGCCATTTCGGCAAAGAACTCCTTCGCCTCGAATATATGTAAGTTCGGGTTTCCGTCACTTAAAATATGCCAATCGATTATCACATACATATCAAGGCCTGTAACGGTATCCACGGCGTTTTCAACCACCTGTTTTAAGCCTTTATTTTCAATATATCCGTTTTCTTCGGTATACATAGCTATTCTAAAGAGATTCGCTCCGCTGTCCGCCGTCGACTTTATACATTCGCGGCTTAAAAACTGCGGAAACCATTGGATTCCGTGTGAACTCATTCCGCGTAGGACAACAGTCTCACCCTTCTCATTTACAAGCTGTGTTCCTCTGACCGAAAGCCGTCCGTTTTCCGATACTCCGCCGCCCGTGGAATATTTTTCGTCCCCTGCTGACGGCTTCATCGGTTCGGCCGCCGCTCCTTCCGTTCTTCCGCTTGCCCTTGTTATCAAGGCGCAAGCCTCGGCTCTGGTGAGCGGAGATTTAGGGTTAAAACATCCGTTTTCATTACCTCGCGCGACTCCGGCCGAATATGCGGCAATCACATCGTTATAGTACCTTCCGTCAAGCTTTGAAAAATCCGAAATTTTTGCACTTTCGACTGAGTAATCACCCTTTGCCTCCGGCAGAAAGGCGCGCATAACAACCTTAACGGCGAACTCACGGCATATGGGCTTGTCGTAATTCTCGGCTGTCGGCGGAAGTTCATCCCAGTCATACCAGCCGCAGCCGAGCGCAGCCACAAGAAGTCCGCTTGCCCAGTGGCTGTTCTGCGCCGCTGCCGGCGAAAGCTCTTTCGTTCGTGCCGCAACAGTCACAAATTCCGCTGCGGTTATACTGTCATCCGGTCTGAAGCTTCCATCCGGGTAGCCTTTAAGATAACCAAAATTGCTCATATCGGTCACATTCTCATAAAACCAGTCACCGGGTCTCACATCACTGTACGGCGAATCAGCCAAAACTCCCGTGACCGTTAATATAAGTATCACACAAATTATCAAAAAAATTATACCGCTCTTTTTCATTATACTCACCTTATTGTGTTGATTTGTAATATCATTATATCATAGAAATTTTTATAGAGCAACAAAATAAACATAAAAAGAAACGCCAAAACATAGAGATATTCCGCCACAGGCATACTCGCAAAAAGGTGGCAGCGACAGTGAGCCGTCAGAGAGCACGCTTGCAAGCGAACAGGCGAGCCGCGCGTGCCTTTTTGCAAAAAAGGAGGAATGACGGAGCGTATGACTGATTTTTTATAGAAATAAAAAAATCGGAATGAAGCGAAATCCATTCCGACGTGGTGCGAGTGTTCTTACAGGACTTAACGAAAAACGCAGTAAAATCAAGGGTTTCAGACAGTCGATAAACGGTATTAACCTAAAAATTAAATATTTTTCTTTTCAAAATACGCTTCGATATTAAAAATCGGAGCTATTTTTTTACCTCAAAACAGATAAATACAACCACAAAATTTTTGAAAGGAATTTTGAAAATGAAACAGAAAAATAATGAGCAGCTATGCCCTAAATGTCAGACGGGCTATGACACATATTTACTTGACAACAAAAATCCGTTTTGCCCGTACATTCATTGTCATAACGGCACAAGCTGCGCAATGTTCAAACCGTTAAAAGAAAATACAGACCGAGAACGTCAGGATTGATAAAAAATCCCGACGCTTTTTTATTTCAGAGGAAAGGAGATTTTTGAAATGGCAGTTTTCAGAATAGACAAAACGCGCGACTATACCGTGATGAGCAACCACCATTTGAGAAATACAGAATTATCGTTAAAGGCAAAGGGGCTGTTATCTCTTATGCTTTCACTCCCCGAAAATTGGGACTACACGACAAAGGGACTTGCGGCAATATGCAAGGACGGAATCGACAGCATAAGCTCCTGTATCAGAGAGCTTGAAAAGCACGGATATATTATCCGTGAGCGTATGAGAAACGAAAAGGGGCAGCTCACCACGATTGAATACACGATTTTGGAGCAGCCTAAAAGTGCGCCGCCTGAACAGGAAAAACCTATACGGGAAAATCCTGTATTGGATATTCCTGCACAGGCAGAGCCTATACAGGAAAACACCGCACAATTAAATACTAATAAATCAAATATAAAAGAATTAAATACGGATATATCAAATACTTATCCTATCAAATCATATCAAAAAGAGCCGGAGCCGGCAAAAGCGGCACAGCCGACAAAAGAAAAATCGGATAGGATTGGATATGATGAGGTGGAAACATACAGACAGATAATCAAAGAAAATATCGACTATGATGTTTTAAGCGTCAACCTCAACCGAGACGCTGCTATGCTTGACGAAATCGTTGACCTTATGACAGAAACGGTTTGCACACAGAAATCAAGTCTTGTTATTGCCGGCGATACCTACCCGGCGGCAATCGTGAAATCAAAACTGTTAAAGCTGACCTCCGAGCATATTGAGTATGTTATCGACTGTATGAGGGAAAACACTTCGGATATTCGCAATATCAAAAAGTATTTGTTGGCGGCGTTATTTAACGCTCCCTCCACCATTGACAGCTATTACACGACAAAAGTACATCACGATATGGCAAACTTTTAAGGCGGTGCGTCTATGAAAAAATCCGATTACAAAAAGTGCAGGCCGCCCTAAAAACAGCATTTTGAGAGTAAAACGCGTTTTAACAAATCAAACAGAAAGGAAAAAATAAAATGAATTTCAAAAGCAAATTAAAAAATATTCTGTCGGCGGCATTGGCAGTGTCAACGCTGCTTTCGGGATTTACGCCGATAACAACCTATGCGGCGCAGGTAAACGAATATGTCGATCCTGCGGATATATGGGTATCTGCAAACGGCAGAACAAACGAGCTTGATTTTAATGCGACTATCACGCAGGAAACAAGCTGGTGTACGGTATGTAACAAAGACACGATAATGCTTACTTACAGAACGCCCGAATATACCAAAAGCGGAACAACCGCATTAAACAGGGGCGTTAAATTTTCGGACGGAACAATGGTTGACGGAAAAACAAAGGGCAATCTTGATAACGGACGGCCGAATCAGGACGCAAGCTACACCACATACCATTGGACTAAATCTGTTTGCCAGACCTGCGGAACAATAAACTCCGTTGACGGCAGAGACGCATACGGATTCAGCCGTAATGTTTACGGGCTAAATTCCTGCGACCACAATTTTTTCTTGGACTTTGACAATACCACCTACACCCCGTACAGTGAAAGCTATCATACAACGGTATTAAAGGCAGGACGATATTGTCAGTTTTGCAAGGGTACGAAAGCAAGGGCCTCCGAGAAACGAGAGCAGCACGATTTTTCTGAAACGGTTGACGGTCAGATTGGCAACAACCGTTTTTTCATTTCCGAAACGTGCGGCGACTGCGGATATTCTACAAGTGAGTATGTAACCGCAAAATCCGTTGTGTCATCATACTACGGAAATGTGGATAACAAATCCCATACCGTAACCGTGAGCGACCTGTCGGACAGCGGCGTACATACGAGTATTCGCTACGGCACATCTGCCGGGAAATGCAATCTCACATCTGCGCCGAACTATACCGACGCCGGATATTATCCCGTTTACTATGAAATCTCATATAAGTATCAGGGCGAAACAATGACGGAAAACGGTGTATCGTATGTGTGGCTGCTGGAGGACAAAAAGGACGATAACAGCGGCGGAACGATTATCGTTATTCCACCCGAAAAGCACGAACACGATTATCGTTATCTCGAAACCGTTGCTCCCTCTTGCGATAACTTGGGATATGAGCGCTGGCAGTGCGACGGCTGCGGTAATCTTGACAAGAGAAATTACACAAAGGCAACCGGGCATAATTACAAAGCAATCACCATAAGAGAAGCGACCTGCAAACAGGGCGGCTTAAAACTCAATTTGTGCAATAAGTGCGGCAGCTTTTATGAGGAAAGCACACCGACGGGCGAACATAAATACAAGACTGAAAAAGTACAGCCCACTTGCAGAAATGTAGGTTATACAAATCACATCTGCGAAATTTGCGGTAACTCATACATTACCGATATGACGCCGATTATCTCACATGCTTATGAGCGTATCACCAAAGAGCCGACCTGTACCGATAAAGGCTATACGACCTCAACCTGTACGATGTGCGGACTGAATTATGTTTCGGACTACACCGAGCCGACAGGTCATAATTGGGACGAGGGACATACCGTTACAAATTCCACTTGTGAGAGTGAGGGCGTAATTGAATATCGTTGTAAAAATACAGGCTGCAAGGAAAAAATGATTAAAGCGGAATCTGCAACGGGACATACACCGGGCAAGGAAGCTACTTGCACAGAGCCGCAAACTTGTGAAAAGTGCGGTACGGTTTTAGAATTACCAAAAGGACACAGCTATTCAGAAAATGTTGTTAAACCTACTTGTACAGCTATGGGCTATACGGAATACAAATGCGATAACTGCGACGACAGCTATATCGGCGATTACACCGATAAGGCAGAACACGAATATGCAAAAAACATTACTGCTCCCACTTGTACCGAACACGGCTACACAACAAATACTTGCGTAAACTGCGGTGATGAATTTGTTTCGGACTACACCGAAAAGAAACCGCATAACTACAATGCGAAAATCACAAAGCCGACTTGTACGAATTTCGGATTTACCACTTTTGTATGCGCAGACTGCGGCGATAAATATATTTCCGATTACACGGATAAGACCGAACACAATTACAGCAAAAAAGTAATTGAGCCGACCTGCACCGAGCACGGATATACAATCTACACCTGCCCCGACTGCGGCAAGGAATATATCGGCGACTATACAGAACACAAAAATCACAGCTATACCGAAACCGTAATTGCCCCCACTTGCACAGAAATGGGCTACACGATTTTTACTTGTGATTGCGGCGATAGCTACAAGGGAAATTATACGGATAAAATTCCTCACAATTACAAAAAGACCGTAACCGAGCCGACCTGTACTGAAATCGGATTTACAACTTCCGTTTGCGAGGTTTGCAGCGACACGGTTAAGAGCGATTACAAAAACGCAAAGGGACACGCACCGTCAGAATGGATAATTGACGAGGCAGCTACCATTGAGCACAGCGGCAGAAAGCATATTGAATGTATTGAATGTAAAACAATATTGCAGAGCACGGATATTCCCCGGCTTGTGGCAAAGGATAATTCGGACGAGGACGGCAAAGCCGAAATCGGCGGATATTCCGTTATTCTTACGGATAAGAACAACAAGCCCGTGTTTAGTTCCGAAATCACGATTGATAAGGACGATAACATTTCAATCCGCTTGCCGAAAAACAGATTGCTTGACTTTGCGGACAGAACAACGGTAACTGTATTCAATACCGAAAATCAGACGGCAGCAACGGGTTTGAATATCTTTGTTACGGACGACAACGGCAATAATGCAACAGGTGTAACAGATGAAAACGGACAGTTTATCGCACCCGACAAAAAATCCTCAACAGGCGACGATAACGGAACAATCGGAAAAGACGACGGAGACAGCAAATTTACCTATGTTATCAAGGTTACGGATAAGCTCAATGTTACAATCCCGAACTGCGAAACCTATATCGGCGAAAGCAATAACATTGTTGTAAAGCTGCCCGACGGCTTGATTTTAACACAGGAAAGCCCTGCAATCATCACCGTTACCGACCAGAACGGCAATCCGCAAAAGGGCGTTTCGGTAATTGTAATAGCCGACAAGGACTATATCGAAAAAGGTACGACCGATATGTACGGAAAGCTGACTGTGCCGCCCGTAAATTCGGGGCTTACCGATAAAGACGGAAAGGTTAATTTACAAAGCTACTATGTTTTCGTAAATGACGAAAAGGGCTATATCGAAAACGCTCTTGTTACTCTGAATGAGGACAATTCTTTCAGCGTAAAACTTCCGGCTGAAAATATGATTGATTATACAAACCGTATCACCGTAACCGTTCTTGATAATGACGGCGCTCCGCTTAAAGATATTTCCGTTACCGTTTCGGACGCTGCGGAAAAATCAATTACGGACAAAACGGACGAAAACGGAAAAATCGTTGTGCCGTCTATGAGCGAGGACTACACAAATAAGGACGGCATTGCAAAAGTCGGCAGCTATACAATTCTCGTTGAGAATGTAAAGTCAAAAATCGAAAACGCATATATAACCTTAAATGCTGACAATACAATTTCGGTTTTACTTCCCGAAAACATAAAGATTGAGCATAGCAACAGAATCACCGTAACAGTGCTTGATAAGGATAACAAGGGTGTTAAGGATATTTCCGTAACCGTAAAAGAAACTGTTACCGAAACTGCGGAAAATGAAAATGCGGCTGATCCTAAAACCGTAACGGCCGTTACCGACAAAGACGGTAAAATCTATATCCCCCCTACAAGCGAGGGCATTACCGATAAAGACGGCAAGACAGATATTTCTGAGACCATACCGGGCAAAGATACGGACGGTGACGGCAATGAAGATACCGAAGAAACAAAAACGGAATACAACATTACCGTTGAGGACACAAAGGGCAAGATTGAAAACGCCTTTATCGAAATTAAGGACGGTAAAATTTTTGTTACACTTCCCGACGGCAAGACCTTGACAACAGATAATCAGACAACCGTAACCGTTCTTGATAAAGAAAACAAGGGCATTGCAAATATTTCTGTAACAGTTACGGATAAAAACAAGGCGACAGCAACAAAATCTACCGATGCAAACGGTAAAATTACTGTTCCCGTTAAGTCAACAGGCGGCGGCTCATCTTCCGGCGGTGGCGGCGGTCGCGGCGGCAGCTCCGGCGGCGGATATTATACAACCGTAAATATTAAAATCACCGACAAGGACGGAAAAGCCGTTACAAACTTCTCAAAGAGCGCCGACAGCAAGGGCAATTTAACAATTACTCTGCCGAACGGAAAAACGCTTGATAACGGAAACTTTTATACTGTTACCGTAACCGATAATAAAGGCAATGCAAAAGTCGGAACTTCTGTAATTCTCAAAGACAGAAACAAAGGCGAAGCAACAGGCACGACCGATAAAAACGGTGTTGTAACACTTCCGGGCAAAACGCATACGGCGTACATTTTCGGCTATGAGGACGGAACTTTCCGCCCCGACAACAATATGAACCGTGCAGAAGCTGCGGCAATTTTCGCAAGACTTATTTCGGAACAGAAAGGTGAAAAGATAAGCGGCAAATCCGATTTTGCAGATGTCAAGTCAGGTGAATGGTATTCAAAATTTATAGGATATATCGAAAAATACGGCATTATCAAAGGCTATGACAACAACACCTTTAAGCCGGACGAAAATATATCCCGTGCGGAATTTGTGGCTATGACGGTCAGATTTAATTCTCTGTTTAATGATGTCAAAAAAGGCAGCTACACAGTAAAATACACCGATGTTGCAAGTAACTATTGGGCGTATTCCGATGTTGCCTACGCAAAACACGCAGGCTGGCTCAACGGCTACGCTGACGGAACATTTAAGGGCGACAACGCTATCACCCGTGCAGAAGTCGTAACCGTCGTAAATAAAGCAACCGGCAGAATTGCTGACGAGGGGTATATCAATAAAAATCTTTCGTCGCTGAATAAATTTACCGACCTTAAAAACAATTCACATTGGGCGTTTTATGCAATAGAAGAATCAGCGAACACACATATCGGCGTTACAAATTCGGATAGTGAAACTTGGGTAAAGTAATGTCATTGACCGAAAATTGAGTGTAAATTGACTTAATTATGGGAGCAGTTTTTTTCTGCTCCCTAAAACTTTTCAAGGAGGTGTTGCTTATTGCAGGAAGAAATTGAAAAGAAAACGATTGCGCTTGCCATATCCGGCAGCAAGATTACCGGGCGGACGCTTGCAAAAGCGATTTCCGTTTATCTAAATCACCGCAAAGGGAAACTGCCGGACTTAAAGCACGGCAGGCAGACTATTAAAGACCTGATGAAACACAACACGGCTCTTTCAAACATTGAAATTACCGATAAAAATATCAGGTCGTTTGAATCTACGGCGAAAAAGTACGGAATTGATTTCGCACTCAAAAAGGACAATTCCGAAAAGCCGCCCCGATACCTTGTCTTTTTCAAGGGCAGGGACGCAGATGTTCTGACAATGGCGTTTAACGAGTATTCGCAAAAGATATTAAGGCAGAAAGAAAAGCCCTCTGTTAGGCAAGCTATACGCAAGTTAGCGGAAATTGCAAAATCACAGCATAAGGACCGTGAAAAAATCAAGGACAGGAGCATTGAGCGATGACGGCGGCGGATAAGAAAAAAATCATTTCAAATCTGCCGTTTCTCATTTTCTTTTGGATATTCGATAAGCTGTCGTACGCCGTACGGCTGTCGGAGGAAAACATTTTAATATCGGTTGTTAAGGGAGTATCGGAGCTTACAAAAGCGCCGCTGCTCTCTTTTCATTTTACCGATATTTCAGTCGGAATTGTCGGAGCATTGGCGGTCAAGGGCATTTTGTATCTGCGGAGCAAAAACGCAAAGAAATTCAGAAAAGGTATTGAATACGGCTCTGCACGCTGGGGCACTCCGGAAGATATTAAGCCGTACATTGACGAGGATTTTTACAATAATATTCTGCTGACGAACACGGAACGGCTGACAATGAACAGCCGCCCGAAAAATCCAAAATTCGCACGAAACAAGAATGTGCTTGTAATCGGCGGCTCAGGCTCAGGAAAAACAAGATTTTTTGTAAAACCGAATCTTATGCAGATGACGACAAGCTACTGCGTAACCGATCCGAAAGGGACAATCCTTGTCGAGTGCGGAAAAATGCTGCAAAAAGGCGGGTACAAAATCCGTTCGCTCAATACGATAAATTTCAAAAAGAGTATGCACTACAATCCCTTTGCCTACATACGCAGCGAAAAGGATATTTTGAAGCTGGTAAATGTCATAATCGCAAACACCAAAGGCGACGGCGAAAAGTCGGGTGAGGATTTTTGGGTTAAGGCGGAACGGCTTTTGTATTGCGCTCTAATCGGCTACATTTACTATGAAGCGCCCGAAGAAGAAAAGAACTTCATCACGCTTTTGGATTTAATCAACGCAAGTGAAGCCCGTGAGGACGACGAAAATTACAAAAGCCCCGTGGATATGCTCTTTGACAGGCTTGCAGAGCGTGAGCCGGAGCATTTTGCGGTTAAGCAATATGTCAAATTCAAACAGGCAGCCGGCAAAACCTTAAAGTCGATTTTAATTTCGTGCGGTGCAAGGCTTGCGCCGTTTGATATTAAGGAGCTTAGGGACTTAATGGAATATGACGAATTGGAACTTGACACATTGGGCGACGAGAAAACGGCGCTCTTTGTTATCATTTCCGACACGGACGACACTTTCAATTTTGTTGTCGCTATAATGTATTCCCAGCTTTTTAATCTGCTTTGCGACAAGGCGGACAATGAATACGGCGGCAGACTTCCCGTGCACGTCAGATGTCTGCTTGACGAATTTTCAAATATCGGGCAAATACCGAAGTTTGAAAAGCTGATTGCCACTATCCGAAGCCGTGAAATATCCGCCTGTATTATCTTGCAGGCGCAGAGTCAGCTAAAAGCTATTTACAAGGACAATGCCGACACGATTATCGGAAACTGTGATACAACTCTCTTTTTGGGCGGCAAGGAAAAATCCACGCTCAAGGAGCTTTCGGAAACTTTGGGAAAAGAAACGATTGATATGTATAACACTTCCGAAACACGCAGTAATCAGAACTCTTACGGAACAAATTATCAAAAATTAGGTAAAGCGTTAATGAGTGAAGATGAATTATCTGTAATGGACGGCGGCAAATGTATTTTACAGCTTCGGGGCGTGCGGCCGTTTTTATCGGACAAATACGATATAACAAAGCACCCCCGTTACAAAATGCTGTCGGACTATGACAAGAAAAATGCGTTTGATATGGAAAAGTATATGAAACGAAAGAAACCCGTTGTAGCAAAAGACGAGGTTTTTGACTACTACAAAATTGACCTGCCGGAAGAAGCGCATCTTTCGGCAGAAAACAAAAATACAAATAACGAACAGGAGGAAACTTAATTATGCAGTTTTTTTCAGAAGCGGTCAATGTACTGCAAACACTTGTAATTGCGCTCGGCGCAGGTCTTGCGGTCTGGGGCGTTGTCAACCTTTTGGAAGGCTACGGCAACGATAACCCCGGTGCAAAATCGCAGGGTATCAAGCAGCTTATGGCAGGCGGCGGTGTCGTGCTGATTGGTACTTCCCTCATTCCTTTGCTGTCAGGATTGTTTTAATCGGTGGACAGCATTTTTGAAAAAATTACAAAGGCAATCAATGACTTTCTTATGTCGGTTATTGAGAGCAGCTTATCTACAATGTTCAACGACGTAAACGAGAAAGTCGGCGCTATTGCTGCGGAGGTAGGCAAAACTCCGCAGCAATGGAACGCAAGCGTGTTTTCGATAATTCAAACGCTTTCGGAAAATGTAATACTTCCGATTGCGGGGCTTATTATCACATTTATTCTCTGCTATGAGCTAATCACAATGATAACAGAGAAAAACAATATGCACGATATTGACACATTTATGTTTTTCAAATTTTTGTTCAAGGCGTGTGCGGCGGTTGTAATCGCAACGCACACCTTTGACATTATTATGGGTGTGTTCGATTTGGCGCAGTATGTTGTCCGGCAAAGCTCCGGCGTGATAGGCTCAAATACAAGCGTGGATATTTCGTCGGCTATAACCGATATTCATTCAACGCTTGAAGCAATGAGCACGGGCGAGCTTGTTTTGCTTATGCTTGAATCGTCATTGATTAGCCTTTGTATGAAAATTCTATCCGTCTGCATTACCGTCGTAATATTCGGGCGAATGATAGAAATTTATTTGTATAGCTCTGTCGGGGCGATTCCGTTTGCCACTATGACAAACCGTGAATGGGGGCAAATGGGAAACAACTATTTAAGAGGACTTGTCGCTCTCGGCTTTCAGGGCTTTTTCATAATGGTATGCGTCGGCATTTATGCGGCGCTGGTAAACAGTTTGACATTCACATCAGATATTCAGGCAACATTACTCAGCGTTGCGGCATATACCGTTGTTTTATGCTTCACCCTGTTTAAGACAGGCGGCATTTCAAAATCAATATTTAATGCTCATTAAGGAGGACGAAATGAAAAAATACAATATCATATATGCAGATCCGCCGTGAAAGTACAAGGGCGGACTTTTGCGCGGCAATCCGGCGAATCACTACCCCGTAATGACGGTTGAGGAAATTTGCGAATTGCCCGTACCGAAATTTGCGGCCGACAACTGCGTTCTGTTTATGTGGGCGACCTTCCCGAAATTAGAGGAAGCCTTTGAGGTCATTAAGGCTTGGGGCTTTAAGTACAGCACAGTTGCTTTCGTGTGGGTAAAGAAAAACAAAAAATCAGATAGCTGGTTTATGGGTATGGGCTGGTGGACGAGAAACAATGCAGAGGTTTGCCTTGTTGCAACGAGAGGACACCCGAAACGGATTTCAAGAAAAGTACATCAGCTCATAATCTCGCCCGTTGAGGAACACAGCAAGAAACCCGATATAACGAGAGATAAAATAATTGAGCTTATGGGCGACCTGCCGAGAGTGGAACTGTTTGCAAGACAAGCGCCGCCCGGCTGGGACGTTTGGGGAAATGAAGTATTAAATGATGTTTGGATAGAGTAAAGGAGGCTTGAAAAATTGAAAGATATACCTATATACACCGACAGCATAGAAACGGCGCATAATAACAACGAACTTAACGAATACAGGGAATCTCTTACCGTAAATCTGTATTGCAGAGACGCTATACAAAATTCGATAAGTGAAAATTTTGACGGTATGCACTTAAAAAACGGTGCAGAAAAACAGGTCATTGACGAGTTTGGTTTTGACAGAGTATTGTTTATGCTTGCAAATACCTTACAGCAAAAGGATTTTGACGGAAGATTTTCAAGAGATAATAAGGAATGGGCTAAAACAATCTTTATTCCCGACGACCGAAATCGTGCGGGCTTTGTGATTGAATCGCACCCTGCCGTTTTAGACGGCTTTATAAATTCAGTGCGGCAGGCGTACCGGGAATTGAATTTGTTTGATAATTCGCATTGTATTCCACCGACCGGGCTTGACTTTGAAAATAAAATCTTGGTGTTAAATCCGTTTGGAATAAAGGACGAATACAAAAAACCGGAACATCAGTTGTTTTATGCTCAAAGCGGATTCGGCTGTTCCCCATCGGCAAGAGGGCGAAAGGTGTTCGGCACATTCCTTTATGACGGCGAAAGAACAAACTTTGACCGTTCAAGATTTTTCGGTGCATTAAAGCCGGAGTTAATTCCCGAATGGGCGAAAGAAAAAGTTAAGGAGCTGCAAAAGCCGTCAATCAAAAATCAGCTTGAAAAAATGAAAGCCGAACAGCCGGCGCCTTCAAGGGAAAACAAAAACAAGGATAAGGGGGCAAGATAACTATGCCTTATGTACCCGTACCGAAAGACTTAAACACGGTCAAAACAAAGGTAGCTTTTAACCTTACAAAAAGGCAGCTTATATGTTTTTCACTTGCGGCGGTTGTTGGCGTACCGATATATTTCTTGACACGCGGAATACTCGGCACAACGGGAGCCGTTTTGCTTTTGCTTGCGGCAGCCTTGCCGTTTTTCTTTTTTGCAATGTATGAAAAGAACGGACAGCCGCTTGAAAAGATTTTGAAAAACTATATAACGACAAAATACAGAAAGCCGCAGGTGCGGCCGTATGTAACGAATAATATTTATTCGGCAATAGAAAAACAAATTTTATTGGAACAGGAGGTTGATAAAATTGTCGGAACACAAAAAGAAAATCACGCTTTCGGCAGAAAAGCCGCTGACGTCAAGACAGCGAAAGCGGATAGCCGACGCCGTGAAAAAGGCAAAAATGCAGGGTAAAATTGCAATGAGCGCGCAAGATACCATAAGCTACAAGGAAATGCGCCCCGACGGAATCTGCATTGTTAGGGACAATTATTTCACGAAAACAATACAGTTTTATGATATAAATTATCAGCTTGCAAGAAACGAGGACAAAAATATAATCTTTGAAAATTACTGTGATTTTCTCAATTACTTTGATAAATCCATATCGGTGCAGCTTTCGTTTCTCAATCAAACAATGGATATTTCCGATTTTGAAAAATCCATTGCCATAAAACCGCAGAATGATGATTTTGACGGGATAAGAGCAGAATACACCGAAATGCTGAAAAATCAGCTTGCAAGGGGCAACAACGGAATCGTGAGAAAGAAATATATCACATTCGGAATTGAAGCCGATAATATCCAAAACGCGAAACAGCGTTTGGAGCGTATCGAAACTGATATAATCAATAACTTCAAGATTTTGGGTGTCCGTGCGTTTTCATTAAACGGTATGGAACGCTTGGAGCTTTTGCACTCGTGCTTTAACGGCGGCGAAAATAAATTAAATTTCTCTTGGAATTTGATTTACAAAACGGGACTTACCACAAAGGACTTTATCGCCCCGACCTCGTTCAATTTTTCGGACGGGCGGTGTTTCAGAATGGGCGGCACAATAGGCGCCGTTTCGTTTTTGCATATACTCGCGCCGGAGCTTACGGACGAAATGCTGAAAAACTTTCTTGAAATACAATCGGCATTGTCGGTCAATATTCACATCAAAAGTATCGACCAGTCGGAAGCCATAAAAATGATAAAGCGCAAAATCACCGACCTTGATAAAATGAAAATTGAGGAGCAGAAAAAAGCCGTCAGAGCCGGTTACGATATGGATATAATTCCGTCGGATATAAACACATTCGGCATTGACGCAAAGAAATTATTAGAGGATTTGCAAGGCAGAAACGAAAGAATGTTTTTAGTTACCGTACTCATTATGAATACGGCGAAAACAAAAAAAGCATTGAACAGCGCCATATTTGAGGTGCAGTCAATCGCACAGCAGCGGAACTGTCCGCTGCGCCGTCTTGATTATCAGCAGGAGGACGGACTAATGGCAAGCGTGCCTATCGGCATAAACAATATCGGAATACAGCGGGCTTTGACAACTTCAAGCACCGCTATTTTTGTGCCTTTTACCACGCAGGAGCTTTTTTCGGACAGCCCCGAAGCGTTATATTGCGGTCTTAATGCACTTTCAAACAATATGATAATGGTTGACCGAAAAATGCTGAAAAATCCTAACGGGCTTATACTCGGTACACCGGGCAGCGGTAAATCATTTTCGGCTAAAAGAGAAATGACAAATGCGTTTTTGGTTACGAATGACGATATTTATGTGTGCGATCCCGAAGCGGAATACAATCCGCTGATACACGCACTTAAAGGGCAGGTTGTAAAGCTGTCGCCCACATCAAAGGACTACCTAAATCCGCTTGACATCAATATCAATTATTCGGACGAGGAAAATCCGCTTGCGTTAAAATCCGATTTTGTGCTTTCGTTCTGCGAACTCATAATCGGCGGACGTGACGGCTTGGAGCCTATCGAAAAGACGGTTATTGACAGGAGCGTTACTCGGATTTATCAGAAATATTTTGAAAATCCGCAGCCGCAGAATATGCCTATCCTCGAAGATTTGTATGAGGAAATAAAGAAACAGCCGGAACAGGAAGCCGGGCGTATAGCCTCCGCTTTGGAGCTGTATGTCAAGGGCAGCCTTAATGTTTTCAATCATCATACGAATGTGGATATTTCAAACCGTATCGTATGCTTTGATATAAAGGAACTCGGCAAGCAGCTTAAAAAACTCGGAATGTTGGTTGTTCAGGACCAGATATGGAACAGAGTTACGATAAACCGAAATGAGCATAAGTCAACTCGCTATTATTGTGACGAATTTCATTTACTGCTCAAAGATGAGCAAACGGCGGCATATTCGGTTGAGATTTGGAAGCGTTTCAGAAAATGGGGCGGTATTCCGACAGGTATAACGCAGAATGTCAAGGATTTATTGTCAAGCGCTGAAATCGAAAACATATTTGAAAACAGCGACTACATTTATATGCTGAATCAGGCGCAGGGCGACAGAGAAATTCTTGCGAAAAAGCTCGGTATCTCACCGCAGCAGCTCTCTTATGTAACGCAGTCGGGAGCCGGTGAGGGGCTTTTATTCTACGGCAACACCATAATTCCCTTTATAGACCGTTTCCCGAAAGATACAATGCTCTACAAACTTATGACAACTATTCCGCAAGAGGTGGCAGGCAGTGAATAATTTAACGCATTTAAGCCTGTTTTCAGGCATAGGCGGAATTGATTTGGCGGCGGAAGCGGCAGGCTTTGAAACGGTGTGCCAGTGCGAATGGGCGGACTATCCGACAAGCGTGCTTGAAAAGCGGTGGCCTGCCGTTCCCCGTTTTCGTGATATTACTACTTTGACAAAGGAGGGATTTTTTGAAAAAACAGGACGAAAAACAGTTACCCTCATATCCGGCGGATTCCCCTGTCAGCCGTTCAGCTCAGCAGGAGCACAGAGAGCCTTTGCAGATACCCGCTACCTGTGGCCTGAAATGGCAAGAGTTATTTCCGAACTGCACCCCGCTTGGGTGCTTGGGGAGAATGTTGCCGGGTTTATCAATATGGGGCTCGACAAAACGATATTTGACTTGGAGCGTGCGGGCTACGCTGTTCAAACATTCGTATATCCGGCTTGCGGCGTCGGCGCGTGGCACGAGCGCACAAGAACTTTTATCGTGGGCGCTGATGTTTCCCACACCCCTTGCCTCCGACGACAGAACTGTAAAGGAAGCAATGAGTATGAATGTGTATCTCTCGGACAACGGGATATTCCGCAAGGTGAACAGGAACGGCACAAAATGGAGCCTTCCTCTGTCGGCGGCGGTGTTTTACCTGACGCCGATAGCGTCGGACGGAATGAGGTCAACGTTCAAGCCGGAGGTAATGCTCAAAAGCAAGGACAAGGCGAACTTGGCGGCACAGATTATACAGCTGGAAAATCCGCACTCGGAAACGGCAGCACTCAATCCCGATTGGGTGGAGTGGTTAATGGGTTTCCCTTTGAAATGGACGGACATAAATTATGGCAACGGGAGCCTAACGACATTTACCGTATAACAGAGGACACAGCCGGCAGAGCCGACAGACTGAAAACACTCGGAAACGCCGTCTGCCCTCCGCAGGTTTTCCCTATACTCAAATGTATTGCGGATATTGAAACAGGAGCTTGCGTAAATAATTGTGTGTTTGCCTCCGGGCAGTAGCAGCAGAACTGCGGGACTTGTGCGTAAACTCAAAGAGTTTTCCATAACTTCCGCAGTAAAAAAACGGTGTGGTATTTGTGTGTAAACTTGAAAAGTTTTCCATAAATTCCATACCTCAAAACATAAATTGAGGTGAGGCGATTGGATAATGAAAAATTAAATTCAAGCGGCTGCTTGGATAAAACCGCATTTGAAGCGATAAAGAATGTTCGGCGCGAGGAACGCAAAAAGCTGATTGCGGAAATAAAAGAGCTTGCCGCAAGGTACGGCTATGAAATTGACTGCCGTATAGATTTGAAAGAAATTAAGGAGGCGGATATGGTATGACAACAACCGATTGCACAACAGATTACGGCGAATATGAAAGATATTCGGACGATAGGCTCTTTCACGGCGCCGGTCTTAAAATTGACCGCAGCATTTATTATAAAGGTGATTGCGATATTTCGGACTTAATAACAAAATCCGTAAAAGAGGTTGAGAATTTGCGTGATGAAAGTATCGGCAAAGAAAACGCGGCATACGAAAAGGTGTTACAGGCGGTTGCGGAATGGGAAAAATCGGCGCTTGTTACCAAAAGACATAAACGGGCGCTTGAATATCTGACTGCGCCGCCTATTGAACATACAAGCAATCAATGGACTGTTGATGATTACGATTACAAAGTGCGCAGCAATATGGTTTATCTTATGAAATACAGAATTGACAAGCGGCAGAGCCGGAACGGAACAATAAAATGGGACGTTGAATTAAGTGTTAAAACTCAAAGCGTACAATGGCAAAGCACTGTTATACTTGAACGCCGAGAGAAAACATTTTCAAGCGAGGAATCCGCACAAAAGTATATCGACGGCAAAATTAAAGCCTATGATTACTTGTTTACGGAAATATCCCCCGTTATTCTCGACGTTGATAAATCCCATTTTTGTGTGAACGGCGTACTGCTGCCGGGATATACAACGGTTTCTATGCAGAAAGAAAAAGAGAAAAAGGCGTCAATCCGAAAACAGTTAAATGAGCTGAAAGCAGATAGGCCTACGGAACGGAAACAGTTAAAAGCTCGCACAAAGGAGGTCAGCATATGAGAAAAGGAAAAGATTATACGGTGTATGACAATGATACGCTTACACCGGGTTATAAAGCTAAAATCGAGCATACCGTGTATAGCGGCAGTGAGTCCGATTTGTCAGACCTGTTAAAATTAACGGTTGGCGATATTTCCGCATTGAAAGAAAAAAGTACAGCGCAGGAACAGGCGGCATACAGAAAAGCTATCGACGCCTTAAAGGATTGGGAAGCGCTTGCGGCAAATACGAGAAAATATGAAAAGGCGCTTGATTATAAAAATGTGCCGGAGGTTTCTCATACCTCAAACAAATGGGAAAAGGACGGCGCCGACAGGTTTACCATAAGCAACAAGGTATATAAAATGACTTACAATATATATGAGCGTTCAAGCTGGCGGAACGATACCGTAAAATATGACGTCAGGTGGAATATTTACACAAACAGACCCGATTATACAAATGCATACAAGGTTGCAGGTCAGGAACGGGTGTGTGCTACACGCGTGGAAGCCGAGAAATACATACAAGGCAGAATTAAGGCGTATTCACACTTGTTTACGGAAATATCGCCGCCCATACCGAAAGATTTGGAAAAATCCTTTATGGTACACGGTTATTTATTGCCGGGCTATGTTACGGAGGAAATGCAGAAAGCAGCGGCGGAAAAAGCGGAAAAACCGGCAGAGAAAAAGCCGTCAATCCGAAAACAGCTTAATGAGCTGAAAGCAGACCAAAAGAAAAATCCGCAGGAGCCGCAGAAAACACGCCCCGGAAATGAAATCGGATAAGGCGGTGTCTATATGCGGAACGATAAAGAATTTAAGTCGAAAAACCGTGACGAAAGCTATGTAAAGGATAAATGCCCCGACATTCAGCTCGGACGGCATACAGAGGGTGAAAAGCAAAAACCGCCCATTACACCGTCAAAGAAAAACCGTATGTATCGGGCAAGGCAAGCGGAAAACACGGCTGCTAATTCCGAAACTGTTTCTGCTGAAACAAAAATTGATACCGAAACAAAGATTGACGATGTTCCCGTTCCGGTAGACAGCACGGCTCAATTTACCGACAGGGATATTGAACAGAGCGAAACAGAAAATATTTCGCAGGACATTCAGCCGGACATTCCGAAAGCCGGGCCTTCCTATTCCTCTGCCGCAAAGAAAAAGAAATACCGCAGTAAAATGTATCGTATGCAAAAGCAGACGAAAGGCGTTAATTACAATTTTGCAGAGCAAACGCAAAAATCCGATGACTACGATATTTCCGAAAAAGCACAGGAAAACAAGACGGAATTTTCAAAAAATACGGATATGGACTTTTCGGAAAGCAAAGCCGAAAGGGACAGCAATACTCCGTTTGACAGCGTGAGGGACACAAAAACCGAAACGGATAAAAAATCTGCTCATAAAAAGCGGCAAAAGCTGTCTTTTGATAAATCGGATAAAACCGATAACACAGAATCAGACGCTGAAACAAATGTTGAAAAGACTGATACAGCTAAATCCGACAGCGGCGATATTCCTTTTGACAGAGTAAACAGACGTGCTCGGAAATTTGAGAAAAAGGCGGAAAAGGCAAAATCCAAAGCTGAAAAAGCTGAACAAAATTTACCGCATAAAAGGAAAATCAAGCGCAAGCGGCTGTATGACGAGCAAAAGCAAAAACCGAAAAACCGTTTGCAGTTTGAAAAAGAGGTCAAGCCTCAATCGGATTTGTACCACCGATCCCCTGTCAAGACAAGCCGTGAAGCCTTGCAGCATACGGCGCTTAAAAAACTTCATTCAAAGGTTGCGGAAGTTGAAAACGAAAACACAGGCGTCGAAGCGGTACACCAAACGGAGCAAAAGGCGGAAAGCCTTGCGCGGTACAGTGTCAGAACGGCAAAATACATTGACGGTCAGCGTAAAGCTGCACCGTACAAAAAAGCTGCACGCTTAAAGGTTAAGGCGGAAAAAGCGGAAATTAAGGCGGCGTATGAAAAAACGCTTGCGGAAAATCCGTCGCTGAAAAAATCAGCGTTAAAGAAATTCCGTCAAAAACAGCAGATAAAGAAAAAATACCAAAAGACAAAGCGAGCCGAGCAGACGGCGAAGCAGGCAAAAAAAGCGGCACAGAACGCCGAGCGTGCAGCGTCAAGGCTTGCGGCTTTTATATGGCGGCACAAAGCCGTTTTCGGTGTTATTCTTGCAATCGTGCTTTTGATTGCTTGGCTGGGTACGGCTCTTTCCTCCTGCTCCGTTATCGGCACAACAGGATTTAATTCAATAATGGTATCGTCATACTTTGCGGAGGACGAGGATATTTATGCGGCTGAAAACTATTACAACGGTTTGGAGCAGAATTTGCAGAGTAAAATTGATAATATCGAAAATGAGTATTCGGGATATGATGAATATAACTACAACTTGGCGGGTATCGGTCATAACCCGTATGAGCTGATTTCATATCTTACGGCTGTATATCAGGATTTTAAGTTTGCAGATATACGGAACAATTTGGACGATTTATTCAATGCACAATATCATTTACTGATTACCGAAATAAGCCGGCAGCGGACAGACGAGGACGGGAACGAATACACCTATAAAATTCTCAATGTTACGCTTGTGAACGAGGGTATGACGACCACACTCACGGCAGACCAAAGAGAGCTTTACGATATTTACCTTGTCAGCAAGGGCAACCGTGATTATCTGTTTGCGGACGATATTTATTCAAACATAACGCAAAGCCCGTACAACGATTACACAATTCCGGGCGAGGCTCTTACGGACGAAACATTCCGAAAGCTGATAACCGAAGCCGAGAAGTATTTGGGCTATCCGTATGTTTGGGGCGGCAGCAGTCCGCAGACCTCGTTTGACTGTTCGGGATTTGTGTGCTGGGTATTCAAAAACTCCGGCGTATATCCTCTCGGCAGAACAACGGCACAGGGTATTTTCGACTTGTGTACTCCCGTCAGACCGTCGGACGCAAAGCCCGGTGATATTATTTTCTTCACGGGGACATACAACAGCGGCTGCCCGGTATCGCACGTCGGTATTTATGTTGGCAACGGTATGATGATTCATTGCGGCAATCCCATTTCTTACGCAAGCGTCAATTCAAATTATTGGACGCAGCACTTTTACGCCTACGGGCGATTATCATAAATTTATGATAAAAATAATTAAAAAATATATCAAAACAAAATTTACGGAGGTATTTTATACAATGGCAACAGTAACAAAAATTGATAAGGACATTGCGGTGGCAAAATCAAAAATTGCGGAGCTGCAAAAGAAAATCAGAGAGCTTGAAACAAAGCGCGTCGAGGCTGAAAACTTGCAGATTGTAAAGCTGGTTAAGACGGTTAATATCGACAACAAGACCTTGACAGCGCTGCTCAAAGCCTATGCGACGGGCGAGTTTGAGCTGCCCGAAAAATACAAGGCAGAGCTTGAAAACAAGGAGGACGCAGACAATGAAAATGAACAGAATTAAATTTGCGTCGGCGGTATTTACCGCCGTTTTCGCTTTATCGGGAATGACGGCATTTGCACAGAGTAACGCCCCGACAGAAACACCGACAGAAACCGTAATTGAGGACAACCGAACATTAACGCCAAAAGGCAATGCACAGCTTATAGATGATGTTTCGGATAACGAAAATTTGCAGTTTATCACCGTAACCGCACGGGACGGAAATGTTTTTTACTTCGTGATTGATAAGGGCGCACAAAGCGAAAATGTGTATTTTTTGAATACCGTTGACGAAAGCGACCTTGAGGCGCTTGTCGAGAAGTCGGACAAGAAACCGACGGCAACCTCAAAACCGGAGCAGACGGAAAATACGGCTGAAACGGATTCAACAGAGAATGATAAAAAGAACACAGACAGCAAGACTGAAAAAACCGAACAGCCGGAGCAAAAACAGCAGAAAAACAATTCCGGCTTGTTTATCATTCTTGCACTTGCGGTGGCTGCCGGAGTTGGCGGCTATTATTACAAAGTAATTCTGCCGAAAAAGAAACTTGAACAGGCGGACGATTTGGACGACTTCGATTTTGAGGACGAGGACACCGAAACCGTTGTAAACGAGGACGAAGAAACGGACGATATTGACAGTGAATAAATCCGAACACAAATTTTTTATATTTCGCCAATAGACAAAGGGGGTGACTTATGATATAATTAAAAAAATAATAAACGAGGTTTTGGAAATGGGAAAAGGAAAAAAGAAACGCAAAGCAAAAAGAAAATTAGAAGCATACAGACGAAGAGATGTAAAAAGAAAGATGGGAAAACCTGTATTTCTTAATTTGTGCAAAACACCAAAATCGCTTAAAGGTCTCTCTGATAGATATATCTATAAAGCCAATTTATATAGAGTTTTATATACAAACGGTCATTTTTACAATGTGCGTTGGAACGCCTCTAATATTACACGCTGTTCATTCAAAAACACTCATTGCAAAGGTGTTGATTTTGTAAATTCAAATTTGAAAAAGACATCATTTAAGGGTGCAATATTAGAGAATGTAATGTTTTTCAACTGCAATCTAAAAGATGTGGATTTTGAAAATGCACAGTTTAAGAGTGTTTATTTTGTGTCTACAAATATTGAAAATGCAAAAAATCTAAATTTAGATGCTAATTGTAAAATATATAGCTCTTATCCGAAATTAGATGTTGGCAGTACAGTAAAAAATGCACTTTTTCAAATTTACAAAACATCATCGGAAAGCAAATGTAATGTTTTACTTGTTAATGAAAGTAAGCTAAATCTATGGATAGTTAAAATACTATATGATAATTATGGTGAGGATATTTACAGAGCATTGCTGGCGTTTTGCAGAAAAAAATACAAGCAGAAATTTTTTACTTTATTTTCTTATGAAAAACATATTGTCAATTATCTAAAATTGTGATATAATAAATGTGTCCTGCTCCGGAATCAGAAATGATGTATGCTATATGTATGAACGAGGACAGATAACATTAGCAAGTATTCGAGGGGGGATGTCTATGATAAATAATATTCTTTCTTTTGTTTCTTTTGGAACTTTTTTGATAGAACTTATATTTAACAGCAACATCCTGCCCCGATTGCTCGGGGTTAATTTATTAAGCAAATAGAAAATTTTAACAGCACTCATTAACTTGGGTGCTGTTTTTGCGTTCAAAGGAGGAATTTAATTTGAAACTGATTATAGCGGAAAAACCGTCGGTCGCCCTTGCAATCGCAAAGGCGCTTAATATCAAGGGCAGCCGTGACGGATATATTGAAAACGGCGAATATATCA
>ERZ780226.800-NODE-800-length-27185-cov-6.265721_pt1 | contig 27185 bp, 26 predicted proteins | sample MGYA00511165_ERZ780226 | MGnify/ENA primary metagenome ERZ780226 (study PRJEB29588, sample SAMEA2152373) | human gut metagenome | biome: human gut; feature: human-associated habitat; material: faeces | place: Denmark | collected 2008/2010 ...
TCACGCCGCTTGCTCTAAGAGAACCACCGGCTGCGCCGGTGGTATTGACTTGTTCAGTTGTCGTCCGAAACGGCGAGCGCCATGCCGAAGAGGGCGCACCAGAAAAAGAGAATGCGCGGGTAAAACCAGATATACTCCGGAATGCCGCCGAGCGCGGCTCCGGCGAGCGCGGCGATGAGAGCCTGGGCTTCCCGGCGGTCGCGCTTTTCGGGTCTGGCGCGCACCGCGCGGCGCAGCCGCATGAAAATGCCGAAGAAAAAGCCGCAGAACAAAAGTCCGCCGACTATGCCGGTCGAGAGGAACATTTCAAGATACAGCATATTGGAGTGCGGCGGCTGAAAATCGAGAAGACCGGTAGCATAGGGGGCGTAAGCCGCGGAGAAATTCTCCGGCCCCAGCCCGATGCCGAGCAGCCAGTGATCCTTCCACACGGCCAGACACTCGCTCCAGAGTACGAATCGTCCGGACGCCGAAGCGTTGGAGAAATCGAGCATCGACAGGAACCGCGCCTGCAGGCTCTCCGGCAGAAGAAACAGAGCGCCGATGCCGAGCGCCGCCGCCGGAAGCAGCAAAATCTTCTTTTTGTACCAGAGCAGCAGCACGAGCGCGAGCACGAGCATGATCCAACCGGTGCGGGCGTATGTGAGCAGAATCGCCGCGCAGGGGAGAAGAAGCGGGACGGTGAGCGCGATGCGCCGTGCCTTCGTCGGGGCAGTCAGCGCCCAGACGAGCGCGATGGGCAGCGCCATGGCGAGAAATTCGCCGCAGTTAATGCCGTGCTCGAGCGTCGCGCCGAGCCGCCGGTACATCTCGCCGTCGATCGGCACGTCCGAGGCCTCCGCGCCGGTGACATAGTTCCACAGCCCGTAGAGCGAAACGGCGAGCAGCGTGATGTATAGGGCCGCCGCCGCGGCGCGCCGCTCGGTCCGTGTGCGAAACTGCGCCGCCGTGAGATACGCGAGCAGAAAGCCCGTCCAGAAAAAGAGCGCCACGCGGAGATTGCCCGCTTTGTTTCCCGCCCAGAGCGTGCAAAGAACAGTCATTAAAAGAAAGCCGAGCGCGGCGGGGCCGAGGTCTCCGATGTTTCGCGGCGCATCCTTTCGCGCCGCGCAGCCGAACCAGTAGACTAAGAGCGCGGCGAGCGCGAAGAGCACGGCGTAGAGATTGTTCCACGCCCCGTGCGGCACGCAGAGTATCGCCCCCATGCCGAGCAGGAGAAACCACTGTGAAAACGAAAGACCGCAGCGCCGTTTGCCGGCTTTGAGCGGCAGACGCGAGAGCGCGCGCACCGGCAGTGCCGAGAGCGTGCCGAGAGCGCGGTAAACCGATGTATTTTCCCAACGGGTCATAAAAAGACCTCCGGTGTCGTATGGTGTGTCCTTACAGAATAGCAGAGAGTGTCCGCCGCGTCAAATCCCGCTCTTGAAAAATGTTCCCGCGTGCTTTATGATAAGATATATTTTTTTGAAACGGAGAACGGACAGTGAGCAAGAAATTCGTTGGATTCTGGAATGTATCGGTCATTCTGACATACATAGAGCTGTGCATTGCGGTGGGGAGCATCTGCGCTGCGGCAGACGGGAAGGTCTGGCCGGCGGTGATCGGCCTTGCACTCTGCGGCCTCTGCGATATGTTCGACGGGAAAATCGCCCGCGCCACAAAGCGCACGAAGGACGCCGAGGTGTTCGGCATCCAGATCGATTCGCTGTGCGATCTCGTGTCGTTCGGCGTGCTGCCGAGCGCCATCGGCCACGCGATGGGCATTACGGGTGTCGCCATGGCGGTGCTGATGTTCTATGCGCTCTGCGCCGTCATCCGGCTGGGGTATTTTAACGTCACCGAGCAGAAGCGCCAGGAGACCACGAGCGAGAACCGCACCTCGTTCGAGGGTCTGCCGGTCACTTGGTCGGCGGTCATCGTGCCGCTCGTATCTCTCGTCCGCCTCGCGAACGAGAGCATTATGCCGTGGGTGATGGGCGGCGTGCTCTTCATCGTAGGCTTCTGCTTCATTGCGCGTATCCGCGTAAAGAAGCCGCAGATCTGAAATGAAACGCAAACGCATTTTGACGGTTTTGATCGTTCTCGCGCTCGTGTTCATCTGGGGCAACTCGCTCGTCTCGCGCGAGCTTTCGGGGAAAATCAGCGACGATATCCTGTTCTTCCTGAACGCCGCGGCGGAAAAGGTCGGGCTCGGGCCGGACGCTTTCACTTATATGACGGACGAGGACGGCGACGGCGTTGCCGAGCAGCCGACGAGCCATCTCATCCGCAAGGCGGCGCACGTCACGGAGTATGCGGTGTTTGCAGCGCTTCTGTTCCTCCGGCTGGAGAGCGCCGGGAAAAAGCGGTTTTTCACCGCCTGGGGTCTCGGCACGCTGACCGGCGCGATAGACGAAACGCTCCAGATATTCTCCCACCGCGGCAGTCAGGTGCGGGACGTGCTCATCGACACCGCCGGCGCGCTGCTGGGTCTAGCCATTGTGTCATTGATCTTTTACATGAAAAGCAGAAAAGAGAAGTCAGCTTGACTTCTCTTTTTTCTTACCTCCAGTTAATGAAAGAAATAGTAAAATATGGCATAACATAATACAAAAAATACAAACTGAAAGAAATTTTTGTCGTATTTTAAATGCTCTCGTAGACATTAGTCCCCTTCTGTGATATTATGTTAAAAAAGGAGAACAGAGGGACTATACTATGGTTGCAGTAAAAATTGAATGTCCGTATTGTGGCGCGGCTTTGGACTGCGACGCAAACGGTAGCACTGATATTCTGTGTAAGTATTGTGGTGGCAGGATTCATCTAGACGATGGAGTCGTTCGCGTAGAGTATAAAGAGAAAAAGGAAAATCATGTAAATATCAACAATCAAATCAACAGACGTGACGAGTATCACTACATAGACGAGGCAGCTCTGGAGAGAGCAAAAAATAAGAAAAGGTCAATTATGTTTTACTTTATTGGATTTCTTGTTTTTTGCATGATGTTAGTTGCTGCGGCAGTAGGTGGGTATCACTATCGAGAGGCTAAAATCGTTGCAATTCCCGACCGCTCCATTGAAGTTCGATTTACGGAGGTTATCCTTGGAAAGGCCAACGAACAGGCCGATTTGATCGTTATGGAACAGGAGCTTTCTGCGCATTCAACATTGGAAAAAACTGGCTTGTTTGATTGGGGAATTTTCAAAAAAAGTAAAAACATTACATACTTCGGAAAAGCAATTTATACTGTAAATCTTAATCAGATGCGCGAAAACGATGTTGCTGTGGATATTGACACAAAAACTGTTACAATATATATTCCGCGTCCTGAGGTATACGATTTGATAGTCGATCCTAACGACTTTATCCTTGATGAAACTTCCAAAGGACTCCTCGCATTTGGCGATATAAAAATGACGCTTGAAGAAGCGTTTTACATTGAAAGCCAAGCGGTGAGTGTGCTAAAAGGGGCTGCCGAGGCGGATGAATTGACAGAAAAAGCGGAGGATACAGCTGAGAAAAAGCTGGAAGAACTTTTTCAGCCAGTTGCAAGGGCTGTTGACCCTGATTATCGGATTGTCATTCGGATGTATTAATCCTTTATTTAGAAAGCGAATTTCTACACATAGAAAAATTCCATTTGATGATTTTACAAAAGAGAAGTCAAACTGACTTCTCTTTTTCTATGCGCCGGTGCAGATAATCGAGCGCGTCGGAGAGTCCGCCGAGCTGATCGATGAGCCCGCTTCGGACGGCTTCCTCGCCGTCGAGTACGCTGCCGATGTCCTGCGTCAGCTCGCCGGTGCGCATCATATACTCGGTGAATCTCTCCGGCGTAATGTGCGAATGGCCGGTGATGAACCGGACGATCCTATCGCTGATGCGCGAAATGTAATCGTACGTCTGCGGTACGCCGATCACAACGCCCGTGAGCCGCACCGGGTGGATCGTCACGGCGGCGCTCGGCACGATGAACGACCGGTCTGCCGCCACCGCGAGCGGCACGCCGATGGAATGCCCGCCGCCGAGAACGACGCTCGCCGTCGGCTTGCTCATTCCGGCGATCATCTCGGCAAGGCAGAGCCCCGCTTCAATGTCGCCGCCGACGGTGTTGAGCAGTATGAGCAGTGCGCGGATATCCTCCGTTTCCTCTACTGCGGCGAGCAGCGGCATGATGTGCTCGTACTTGGTCGTTTTCGTGTCCGGCGGCAGCATCACATGTCCTTCGACCTGCCCGATGATCGTGATGCAGTGGATCTCTCCGACCCGTGCGGCGCCAAGCTCACGCAGGGCTTCCTGTTCTCTTTCCTCCATGCGGCAACCCTCCTCCGGAGAAGTATGCCGCGCCGTACGCATCTGTATACATTCTTTATTTGTGGAAATTGACAAAACGGGAATTTTTACCTATAATCTATTCTGAAATTTTGCCGCAAAGGTGTTTCCGTATGGTATTTTCCAGCCTGATATTTCTCTATGCGTTTCTGCCGCTGAGTCTGGCGGTGTATGCGCTCTGCCGCAGCCTGCGGGCAAAGAACATCAGCCTGCTCGTTTTCTCGCTGATCTTCTATGCGTGGGGCGAGCCGGTGTATGTGCTGCTGCTGATGGCGATGGCGCTTTTTGACTGGTATTTTGCTCTGCGTGTACAAAGAGCGCAAAGGGAAGAGAAAAGCGCCAAGCTCTGGGTCGCGCTCGCGTGCGTCGTGAATCTCGGCCTGATCGGGTTTTTCAAATACGCGGGCATGGTCTGCTCGATCTTCGGGGACGTACCGGCGTTCGTGCAGCGCATCGCGCTGCCGCTCGGCATTTCGTTCTACACGTTCCAGCTTCTGAGCTATGTTGTGGATGTGTACCGCGGCGACGCCGAGGCGCAGGATAAATACTGGCATGTGCTGCTCTACGCCGCGCTCTTCCACCAGTGCATCGCCGGTCCCATCGTCCGGTACAAGACCATCGCGAAGGAACTCTTCGATGGCCGCGACGAGACGGCCGACCGTGCGCGCGGCTGTACGCGCTTTGCCGTTGGCCTTGCAAAGAAAACGGTGCTCGCAAATGCCTGCGGTGCGCTTGCCGATTCGCTTCTGCTCACGGACGCCGCCATCGGTTCGGCCTCGCAGCTGGCGGAAAACCTTGCGGCGCTTTCCAACACGCCGGCGCTTGCGCTCTGGATCGGCATAATTGCGTATGCGTTCCAGATCTATTTCGATTTTTCCGCCTATTCCGATATGGCCATCGGCATGGGACAGATGATCGGGCTGCACTATCTCGAAAACTTCAACTATCCCTACATATCCCGCACGGCTACGGAGTTCTGGCGGCGGTGGCATATGTCGCTCGGCACCTTTTTCCGCGACTATGTTTACATCCCGCTCGGCGGCAACCGGAAGGGAAGAGCGCGCGCGTTTCTGAACCTCTTCATCGTCTGGGCGCTTACCGGCCTCTGGCACGGGGCGAGCTGGAACTTTGTGCTCTGGGGGCTTTATTACTTTGTTCTGCTCATGCTCGACCGGCTGTTCTGGCAGAAGCTGCTCGACAAGCTGCCGAAGGCGGTCTCGGCGATCCTTTCCCACATCACGCTCCCGCTCGCGGTGCTCTTCGGGTGGGTGCTCTTCAAGTTCACATCGCTCCCGCTCGCCGCGGCGGTCGTGCGTGGCATGTTCTGCGGCAACGGCAACGCCTTTACGAGCTTCACCGTTACGGCGGAGATAAAGAGCCATATGTATCTGCTCATCTTCTGCGCCGCGGCGGCAACGCCGGTGTTTTCGTATCTTGCGAAACGCTGGGAGCGCGCCGGAGAGGGGAGCGCACTTGCGCAGAAAAGCTATTCCGTTGCCGCCTATGGCGTTGCGCCGGTTCTGCTGCTGCTTCTGAGCACCGCGTGCCTTGTCGGCAACAGCTTTAATCCGTTCCTATACTTCCGGTTCTGAGAGGGATCCTATGCACGATGAACACGAAATCATAAGCCGCCGCGCCCGGCGTGCCCATGCGGAAAAACAGAAACGCCGCGCCCGTTTGCCGGGGCTGCCGTTTTTCCTCGCGCTGGGCATTCTCACGGTCATTGCGTGGATACTGCCGCTGCGCCCGACGGTGTCGGCAAAGGAAAAGCGCACGCTGGAGACGTTTCCGGAGTTTTCTCTTTCCGCTGTGACGAACGGAAGCTATTTTTCCGATATCAGTCTCTGGTTTTCGGACACGTTCCCGGGGCGTGACGGCTGGATCATGGCCGCGCAGCGGCTCGAAGCGCTGTACGGCGACTCCTCCGTAACGGTGTACGGCAATGCCTCTGCCGGAGACAAGATCCCCGTTCCGTCCACGCCGGCGCCGGAGACGAGCGCCGACCCGGCAAAGCCGACAAGCGAACCGACGCCGACCCCGGAGCCGACGCCTACGCCGGAACCGGAGTGGGGCGGGGAAAACCCGGACGACGAGCTCGTAACGCTCGGCGCCGTCATCCAGATCGGCGACAGCGCCTATACCTATACGGCTTTCAGCCAGTATTATTCGGACACCTACGCCGCCAATGTGACGCGGGCGGCCGATCTGCTGGAGGGGAAATGCCGCGTCTTTGACGTATTCGTCCTCCACGGGACGACGCTCATGCTCCCGCGTGAGTACCGCGAGTCGATCGGCGTTGCATGCGAGGAGGATATCCTCGCCTATGTAAATTCCCAAATGGGCGACAATGTCTACTGCGTGGACACCTACAACTCACTCCTGCCGCACAACGGCGAGTACATCTATTTCCGCACCGACCACCACTGGACGGCGCTCGGCGCGTGGTACGCCTATGCGGAATGGGCAAAAATGGCGGGCTTGGAGCCGGTGCCGCTCAGCGAGTATGAGGAGATCGTGCAGGAGCCGTTTTACGGCAGTCTCTACTATCAGGCCCACCAGAGCGGCAAGCTCACGGCCGATCAGGTCTACGGCTATGTCCCGCCCGGAGATGTGCATCTCTATATCAACCAGGGAAGCAACGACTCGCTCTCCAACCGCGGTTATGAGCAGACGCTCATTACCCAGATCCACGGGAACGACAAATATATGTGCTTCCTCACGGGCGACTTCCCGCTGTGCACGTTCATAAACAACGACATCACCGACGGCAGCGCGTGCCTGCTCGTCAAAAACTCCAACGGCAATCCGTTCGGGTATTATCTCACGCAGCATTATCAGTATGTCTATGTGATGGACTACCGCAAATACTTCAGCCGCCCGCTGACGAAGTTTGTGGACTACTACGATGTGGACGACGTGATCTTCTGCCTGAGCAGCGGTCAGGCGCAGAGTGCCGGCGGCAACAGTCTGCTGCAGGGACTTATTCAATAATCAAGCAAAAAAACACCGGCGGCTATCGGAAACGATAGCCGCCGGTGTCTTTTGACGTGAGGCTCCCTCAAAGAGGGAGCAGGATGAGAAATTATCTGTCCTTATAGAACGCCCACATGGCCTTGTAGGTCTGGTAGCAGTCAAACTTCGTCACGGTCTCAAAGGGAGCGTGCATCGAGAACACGGGCGTACCGGCGTCGATGGTATCGATGTTGCGGTTGGCCATATACTGCGCGACCGTTCCGCCGCCGCCCTGATCGACCTTGCCGAGCTCGCTCATCTGCCAGACAACGCCGTTGTCGGCAAAGATCTTGCGCAGCTTGCCGACGACCTCGGCGGAGGCGTCGTTGCTGCCGGACTTGCCGCGCGAGCCGGTGAACTTGCAGATGCCGACGCCGTAGTTGGCGCGGGCGCCGTTGCGGTTGGGGTACTCGCTCACGTCCCAGAACGTCGGGTCATAGGCGTTGCAGACGTCCGCGCTGACGCAGAAGCTGTTTTCAAAGCAGTCGCGCAGATGCACGTCCTGCTGCTCGCAGAGGTCGGCCATGAACGTTTCAAACGCGCGGCTCTGCATGCCGGAAACGCCCATCGAGCCGATCTCTTCCTTGTCGGCAAGGACGCACACGGCGGTGCGATCCGGCGTCTCGGTGTCGAAAATGGCCTTGAGCTCGGCATAGGCGCACACACGGTCGTCCTGACCGTAGCCGCCGATGAACGAGCGGTCCACGCCGATGTCGCACGCTTCAAAGCTCGGCACGACCTCCAGCTCGGCGGAGAGGAAGTCCTCTTCCGTGATGTCGTAGCGGTCGTTCAGAAGCGACATGACCGCGAGCATCACGCGCTTGGTGCCCTCCCCGGCGTAGGGGACGCTGCCGGCGAGAAGGTTCAGATACTCGCCCGGAATGATATCCGAGCCGTGCTTGGCCATCTGGTCCTTTGCGAGATGCGGCAGCAGGTCGGTGATCGTGAACTTCGGGTCCTCGGGATCCTTGCCGATGACGACCTCAATGGTCTCGCCGTTTTTCTTCGTCACGACGCCGTGGATTTCCAGCGGGATGGCGACCCACTGGTATTTCTTGATGCCGCCGTAGTAATGCGTCTTGAGAAGGCAGATCTCGTCCTTTTCGTAGAGGGGGATGGGCTTGAGGTCAAGGCGCGGGGAATCGACGTGCGCCGCGGCGATGTTCGCGCCATGATCGAGCGTTTCACGGCCCATAACGGCGAGCATGAGCGCCTTGCCGCGCACGCTCTTATAGATCTTTGTGCCCGGCTCGAGCACCATGCCGCGCTCATACGGCACAAAGCCGAGCGCTTCGGCCTGCGCGATGGCCTCGGTCACGGCCTCGCGCTCGGTGCGCGCGGCGTTCAGATATGCCTTATACGCCGTCGCGTATTCCTCAAGCTTGATGCGCTCGTCCACATCGATGATATCGTAGCCCTGCTTCTGCTTGTAAAGGAGTTTTTCCCGCAGAGCGTCCAGTTCATTCTTTTCTTCCATAAAAACATCTATCCTTTCTGTACTTTTTTATACTGTCTTTTATTAACCAATGCCGAAAAGCTCTCGGCATTTGGCTTTCAGTTCTTCCGGCGTGCCGTCGTTGCGCAGCAGATAATCGCAGCGCATTTCATAATACTCGTCGTCCGGCTGCGCCTCAATGCGCGCGAGCGCGTAGTCTGCGTCGATGCCGTCGCGCGCCATGATGCGCGCGCAGCGCTCATCGTCCGGGGCGGTGACGCCCACGGTGAACACGCAGTCCTCGGAAATGCCGCTTTCAAAAAGCGCGATGGCGTCCACAACGGCAACGGTGCCGCCCTGCCAGACGTATTCGCGCAGACGGCGGTAAATGTCCTCGCGGACATAGCGGTGCGTGATGGCATTGAGATCGCGCAGCGCCTCCGGCACGGCAAAGACGATCGCGCCGAGCATCTTCCGGTCGAGTTTTCCGTTTTTGAAAACGGCGGGGAAGCGCGCCTCGATCTCCGCGAGCATATCCGCGTTCGTTTCGAGAAGCTCGTGGTATATTTTATCGCAGTCGAGCGCGAGCACGCCCTGCGCGGCGAGAAACTGCGTTACGGTCGTCTTGCCGCTGCCGGAGCCGCCCGTCACGCCGATGAGCCGCACGCCGGAGAGGAGCGCGTTTTCGATCTCTTCCTTTGCCAGCGCGCCCTCGCGCAGAATTTTGAAGGGCTTCTGCGTCAGATCGAGGATCGTGGACTCGCGTGAGAGCGTGCATTCGCCGCCGTCGATCACGCCTTCGATCTGCCCGTCAAAGTAGGCGAGCACCTGCTGCGCGGTCGTAGGGCTGGGAGCCCCGGAGGGATTCGCCGAAGGCCCGGCAAGAGGCAGCCGGGCGCGCTCAAGCAGCGAGAGCGTGAGCGGGTGCGCCGGGCAGCGCAGCCCGACGGTGTCCTTGCCCGCTCGCACGATGGAGGGGACAACGTCCTTTTTCGCCTCCAGCACGAGCGTGAGCGGGCCGGGCCAGAACCGCGCGGCGAGAATAAACGCCGCCGGGGGGATATGTTCCGCGTACTTTTCGATCTCCGCCGGGCCCGCCACCATGAGCGAGAGCGGCTTTACCTCCGGGCGGCCCTTGACCTCATAGAGATGCGCGACCGCCCCGGCGTTGAGACCGTTGGCGCAGAGACCGTATACCGTCTCCGTCGGCACGGCCACGAGACCGCCGAGCCGCAGCGACGCCGCGGCGACGGGGATATCGTTCTCCTCGGTATAAACACGGGTTTCCATGCTCTTATATGCCTCCGTTTTCGGAATTTTGGAGCTGTTCGGCACGGCGCGCGGTGAGCAGCGCGTCGATGAGCTCGTCCAGATCGCCGTTCATCACGGCGTCGAGCTTATAAAGCGTCAGATCGATGCGGTGATCGGTCACGCGCCCCTGCGGGAAATTGTAGGTGCGGATGCGCTCGTTGCGCATGCCGGAGCCGACCTGCGATCTTCGCTGCGCGGAAACGGCGGCGTCCTGCTTCTCCTTTTCCGCCTGCGCGAGCCGCGAGGCGAGCACGCTCAGCGCCCTCGCCTTGTTTTTATACTGGCTGCGCTCGTCCTGACACTCCACGACCGTGCCGGTCGGCAGGTGCGTCACGCGGATGGCGCTCGAGGTCTTGTTGACCTTCTGCCCACCCGCGCCGGAGGAGCGGAACGTGTCGATCTGCAAATCGGCGGGGTCAAGATGAAATTCGGCTTCTTCCAGCTCCGGCAGCACCGCCACGGTGCAGGTGCTCGTGTGGATGCGCCCCTGCGTCTCCGTTTCCGGCACGCGCTGCACGCGGTGCACGCCGCTTTCAAACCGGAAACGCGAAAAAGCGTTCGCGCCGCCGACGATAAAATCGATCTCGCGGATACCGCCGAGCTCGGTCTCGCTGCGGTTGACGATCTCCACCGAGAAGCCCTTCCGTTCGGCGTACATGGCGTACATGCGGAAAAGATCGGCGGCGAAAAGCGCGCTCTCCTCACCGCCGACGCCGCCGCGGATCTCTACGATGACGTTTTTCCCGTCGTCCGGGTCCTTCGGCAGCAGGAGGATCTTCAGCTCCTCCGCCGTGCGTTCCATGCCGGAGCGCGCTTCGCTGAGCGTTTCGCGCGCAAGGTCTTTCATTTCGGGGTCGGAGAGAAGCTCTTCCGCGCTCTCGGCTTCCTGCCGGAAGGTCTCGTAGCGCGCATAGGCCTCCATCAGAGGGGCAAGCTCTGCCTTCTCGCGGCTGAGCGCCGCGGCCTTCTGCGCGTCCGCCCAGACTTCGCTCTGCGAGAGCATGTATTCGATCTCCGCGTATTTCTGCGAGAGACCTTTCAGCTTTTCGAGCATCCGCGCGCCCCCTCTCTTCCGTAATAAATGATTTTACCACACGCCGCCGCGAATGTAAACGCACAAAAAATCCGTCCCCGGTTTCCCGGGGACGGATATGTGAAGAGCATACTTACGCCATTTCACTACGGTATTCAAGTCCGCAAATAGTGCAGCGTTCAATAATGACAACTTTGTTGGGGTACTGAATCCTTTCCGTTTCCATGTTGTGCTCGCCCATTTCCGCATAGCCGCAGGCGCACTCACGTCCATGGTGCATGCCGTCGTCCAGCGCCGTCCATGGGGTAAAACTGTGGACGTGCTCAGGCTCTTCGCCCGGCTTGCTCCGGCCGCACACGGTGCAGCTGCCATCCTTATAGGAATGGTTGCCCTGGCAGAGGTCAAACTCAATGCCGAAGCAGTCCTTGCAGGTGCCGTAACGCAGACCGCGCCAGCGGCAGTTCTGATTGAAAATGCGGTGCCAGCCATAGGTGTGCTCACTGTCGGCGTCCTTTTCGGGGGCGTGGTTTTTTACGAGATCGATAAGCTCCTTTGACGGCTCATAGCCGTCGGCAACGAAAATGCGCGGGCCAACAGCGGTAATTTTGATGATAAGCGGCATTTCCGCGACGAGCTCGCGCTCGGTCTTGCCGTCCTTTGTCGTTTCCTTGTACCAGGAAACGGAGGTTTCGGTCTCTTCCGTGATGGCGTCGCGGTCAACAAAGAAGAGCGCGAGCCCCTCGGCGGTGAGAAGCGTGTCGTCGGCCGGCTCGAGCGCGATGGCAACGGTTTCGTCCGCTGCCGCTGCGCCCATGGTGCAGAGCGAGAGCGCAAGCAGAAGCGCGAGAAGAAGGGCGGTGAATTTTTTCATAGAGGCCTCCTTTTGGTCGAAAGATTCTTTCGGATGACGCACCGGCGTGGTGCGTGTGCCAATTATACCATGAGCGGCGGAGGAATGCAATCCGTTTCTTCGCGCCGGGCGGCGATTTGGCAAAGTTCACGGTTTGTTCCCAATCTCGCCCTTGACAAGAAACGCCGGAAAGCTTATAATGCCTACGTTAAAAGCCGAAAGTTTGAACTTCCAAAGCGTTTCGGCGCCTGCGGAGGGAGGGATATAGAATGTCTGAAATCCATGTCAAGGAAAACGAGTCTCTGGATGCCGCTCTGAAGCGCTTCAAGCGCTCCTGCGCGAAGGCCGGAGTTCTGGCTGACCTGCGTAAGAAGGAGTACTACCAGAGCCCCAGCGTCAAGCGCCGCAAGAAATCCGAGGCCGCCCGCAAGAACAAGCGCTATTATTAATTTTGATCGCACAGATCCCCGCTCATCCGAGCGGGGATTTTGTTTTTGCCAAAACCCCTTTTTGGAGTTGACAGCCCTTTCGCGATGCGCTAAGATGGGCAAAATACCCGAAAGCCACGTGCAGAATACGATCGAAAAAACAGGAGGATATGGTCTTGAACAGTGCTTATGCCAACCGTTTCGTCGGCGAAGGGCTCACCTTTGACGACGTGCTGCTCGTCCCGGCGGAGAGCTCCGTCGTTCCGCGCGATGTGAAGCTCGAAACGCATCTCACGAAGAAGATCCGTCTCGGCATCCCCATCATGAGCGCGGCCATGGACACCGTGACCGAATCACGCATGGCGATCGCGATCGCGCGCGAGGGCGGCATCGGCGTCATTCATAAAAATATGACGATCGAGCAGCAGGCCGAGCAGGTCGATCTCGTCAAGCGCAGCGAGAACGGCGTCATCACCAACCCGTTCTTCCTTTCCGCGGAGCACACGCTGCGCGATGCGGACAATCTCTGCGCCAAATTCCGCATTTCCGGCGTTCCCATCGTGGACGAATCCGGCAAGCTCGTCGGCATCATCACCAACCGCGATATGAAATTTGAGACCAACCCCGACCGGAAGATCCGCGAGCTCATGACGAGCGAAAATCTCGTCGTCGGCCGCGAGGGGACCACGCTCGAGGAAGCCAAGGAGACGCTGCGCCAGCACAAGATCGAAAAGCTGCCCATCGTCGATAAGGATTTCCATCTCAAGGGTCTCATCACGATCAAGGATATCGAAAAGGCTGTGGCGTATCCCAACGCCGCAAAGGACAGCCGCGGCCGTCTGCTCGTCGCCGCCGCCATCGGCGTCACGGCGGACGTGCTCGACCGCGCGGGCGCGCTGCTCGACGCGGGCGCGGACGCTCTCGTGCTCGACAGCGCCCACGGCCACTCCCGCAACATCATGGAGGCCGTGAAGAATATCAAGGCAAAGTACCCCGACGCGCAGCTCATCGCGGGCAATGTCGCCACCGCCGCCGCCACGGAAGCGCTCATCCAGGCGGGCGCGGACTGCGTCAAGGTCGGCATCGGCCCCGGCTCCATCTGCACGACGCGCGTCGTTGCGGGCGTCGGTGTGCCGCAGATCACCGCCGTGATGGAAAGCGCGGAGATCGCCAACAAATACGGCATCCCCATCATCGCCGACGGCGGCATCAAGTACTCCGGCGATATCGTCAAGGCGCTTGCCGCGGGCGGCAGCGTCGTGATGCTCGGCTCCATGCTCGCCGGGTGTGAGGAAGCCCCGGGCGATACCGAGGTGTTCCAGGGCCGTCAGTTCAAGGTCTACCGCGGCATGGGTTCGCTCGCTGCGATGGCGAAGGGCTCGAAGGACCGCTACTTCCAGGAGAAAAACTCCAAGCTTGTCCCCGAGGGCGTCGAGGGCCGCGTACCGTACCGCGGACCGGTGTCCGACACGGTGTATCAGATGGTCGGCGGTCTCCGCTCCGGCATGGGCTACTGCGGCGCGCCCGACATTGAAACGCTACGCACCACCGCGCAGTTCGTGCGCATCACCGCCGCGGGCCTGCGCGAGAGCCACCCGCACGATATCTACATCACCCGCGAAGCGCCGAACTACACCATGGGGCCGAATACTTAAAAAAATTCAAGCAAACCCCACTCCGTTGAGGGGTTTGCTTGAGGGGCTGCGGCTCGCCGCAGCGCAAACTCTGCGAGGTCTTTCATATTGATATTATGATAAAACGGGAGACGGAAGTGCCGTCTCCCGTTTTCTGTTGCGCAAATCGGAAAAAGTTGGTATAATACCCTTAGTAAAAGGGGGAGTGTTTCCATGCAGGACAATATCGCGGTGCTCCGCGAGTGGATCGCCGGAAGCGACAACATCGTCTTTTTCGGCGGCGCGGGCGTGTCCACGGAATCCGGCATCCCGGATTTCCGCAGCACGGACGGGCTGTACCGGCAGGAATATAAATATCCCCCGGAGACGATTTTGAGCCACACGTTTTTCGAGCAAAACCCGGAAGAATTCTTCCGCTTTTACCGCGCCAAGCTCATCCCGGACAAATCGGTGCAGCCGAACGCGGCGCACCGGCGGCTTGCCAAGCTTGAGCGGGAAGGGAAGCTGCGCGCCGTCATCACGCAGAACATTGACGGGCTGCATCAGGCCGCGGGCAGCAAGCGCGTCATTGAGCTGCACGGTTCGATCCACCGCTGCCGCTGCGCCAGATGCGGCAAGCCCTGTCCCGAGGAGGCCGTCAACACCGGCGAGGGCGTGACGCGCTGCTCGTGCGGCGGCGTGCTCCGCCCGGAGGTCGTGCTCTATGAAGAGCCGCTCGCCGAGCGCGACATCACCGATGCCGTGAACTTTATCCGGAAGGCGGACGTCCTAATCGTAGGCGGCACGTCGCTCGCGGTGTATCCCGCGGCGGGACTGCTGCGCTATTACGAAGGCCGCAAGCTCGCGCTCGTGAATATGGGCGCTACGAGCTATGACGAATCGGCCGACCTGCTCATCCGCGAAAAGATCGGCAAGGTATTTTCCGAGGTATGAAGACAGATATTCTCGGCGTCGCGTTCGACGCGCTGACGCTCGATGAAGCCGAAGAGCGTGCCGACGCGCTGCTGCGCTCCGGCGCCGGCGGATATATCGTTACGGCCAACCCCGAGATCGTGCTGCACTGCCGGGAGGACGCGGCGTATGCCGCCGCGGTCAACGGCGCGGCGCTCGTGCTCGCGGACGGCGTGGGCGATCTCTGTGCCGCGCGCATTCTGGGAACGCCCCTTCCCGAGCGCGTTACGGGCGCAGACCTTGTGCCGCGGCTCCTTTCCCGGCTCGCGCAGCGCTCCGGCAGCGTGTTCCTTTACGGCGCGCGCCCCGGCGTCGCGCAAAGAGCGGGGGAAAAGCTGAAAAGCGCTTATCCCGGCCTTCGTATCGCCGGAGCGGAAAATGGGTATATTTCCGATGAAACGGCGCTTTTCGCGGCGCTGGAACAGAAAAAACCCGATCTGCTGCTGCTTGGTCTCGGCGCGCCGCGGCAGGAGCTCTGGATGGCGCGAAACCGGCAGAAAATAAATGCCGTCATGATCGGCGTCGGCGGTCTGCTCGACGTATTCGCCGGAGACATTCCCCGCGCGCCGGAGAGCTGGCAGCGGCTGGGACTGGAATGGCTCTACCGGCTGCTGCGCGAGCCGAAGCGCCTCAAGCGCATGATCCGTCTGCCAAAAATACTGCTTCTCGCGGCGCGCGAACGGAAATAAAAAGAGACCCCCGAAGGGGTCTCGCAAAATAAGTCAGCAGCCGCACCCGCAGCCGTTGTTGTTTCCGCAGCCGCAGCCGTTGCCGCAGCCGCCGCACCCGCAGCCACAGAGCAGGATGAGAATGATGATGATCCAGAGACAGCCGTTATTATTTCCACAGAACATGGAGAATACCCTTTCCCCGTGCCATATTTGCGCCCCGGCCGCGCACGGCGCTCCGGCCGGTCGGTAACATCGTTTCGCAGTTCCGCCGGGGCTTTCCGCCCCGTCTGCGGTATTCTATGCCCGTGCGCCGCGGGCGGTTACAACTCCAAGGAGAGCATTTATGTCTGACGAAGAAAAGATCCGGCCCGAAGAGGAAAACCACATCGGGCGACACATGGCGCCCACGCCGCCTCCGGCGGAGGAGCCGGTAAAGGCTGCCGGTGTCCCGGCCGCGCCGGAAGCGCCGGAGACCGCCGCACCGAAAGCGCCGGAGACGCCGAAGTCCCCGGCGGCTAAGAGCGCGAAGCCGGCGAAGAAAAAGCCGGTGCGTTCCGTCCGGACGGCGCGCCCGGAAAAGAAGCCGGAGCCGGAACCGAAAAAGAAAAAAGCCGCGCCGCAGCCGGTCGAGGCCGAGCTGGACCCGCGCGAGGCGGAGCGTGCGTATATGCCCATCCGCTCCCGGCGCGACGGGCGCATCGGATGCATGGGCGGCATTATGTACGCTGCGTTCATCCTCTGCGCAAGCGTGCTTCTCGCGGTGTTCGGCTGGATGGCGGCCTCGGACGTGCTTGCGCTCAACAAGAGCGCGGAGAGCGTGGAGATCACGCTGCCGGAGAGCGCCTTTACGCAGAAGACCGTGGACGTGACGGACGACGACGGCAACGTCACCGGAACGAAAACCGTCCGCGTGGCGGACATGAACACCGTCTCCGGCATTTTGAAGGACTACGGCCTCATCAACTACAAGTGGCTCTTCCAGCTCTATTCGCGCTTCTCGAACGCGGAAGTGCAGCTCAGCCCCGGGACGTACGCGCTCACAACGAATCTGGACTACCGCGCTCTTGTGAAAAAGATGCAGACCGGCGCGGATTCGCAGCTCCAGACGCTCGTCATGTTCCCCGAGGGCTACAACCTTGATCAGGTGTTCGCCAGGCTCGAGGAAAACGGCGTGTGCAGCAGGGAGGATCTCTACGCTGCCGCGGCGAACGCCGAGTTCTCGTATACGTTCCTTGAAGGCGTGGAGACGGGCGATCCCTACCGGCTCGAGGGCTTCCTCTTCCCGGATACGTATTACTTCTATCAGGGGATGCAGGCCTCGAGCGCGATCAACAAATTCCTCTCGAACCTCCATTACCGCATCACGGACGAGATGTGGCAGAAAGCGCAGGCCATGAATCTGACGTTCAAGCAGCTGATCACGGTCGCCTCGCTCATCGAGCGAGAGGCCGCGAACGACGCCGAGCGCGCGACGATCGCCTCGGTCATCTATAACCGCCTGAACATCGGTATGCCGCTGCAGCTCGACTCCACGGTCGTGTACGCCATCCGCGAGACCGGCGAGACGACGATGTCCACCGAGCTCATCCAGGCCACCGACAGCCCGTATAACACCTATCTCTATCAGGGTCTGCCGCCCGGACCGATCTGCAACCCCGGCATGAAGTCTATCGAAGCCGCGCTCAACCCCGAGCAGACCGGGTATTACTACTTTGCGCTCGACATGGAAACGAAGAGCATGCGCTTCTTCGCCACGCTCGCCGAGCACGAGGCGTTTGTTGCCACACAGGATTACGGCTAAACGCTTCAAACAAACCTTGTTTGACTCCTGCGGAGGCAAACCCAGGCAAGACATTTTAAGCACAAAAGACCGTGGAAAACATTCTGCGGTCTTTTTGCATTGTAAACGCAAAACCGGCGTGATATAATCGCAGCTATGGAAACGAACGATCTTATTCGGCGCGCGGAGGACCTTGCCGCGCGCTGTGAGCGCACCTCGTCGGTGACGGCGACCGCCTTTCTCACTCCGGCGGAGCGCATGGAGCTGCAAAATACCCCCTCGCTGCGCGGCACGGCCGTCGTCTATTCCGGCGGCGGGACGGAGTGCGAGCGCACCTGCGCGTTCTTCCTCCCGTTCTATCTCACGGCGGAGGAGCTTGACCCTTCGGAGTATATCAGCGCGGTGCATTTCCGCAGCTTCTTCGGCGAGCCGGGCCACCGGGATTATCTCGGCGCGCTGCTCGCGCTCGGCGTGCGCCGCGAGTGGGTGGGGGATATCCGCATCCGGGGCGCGGAGGCGTGGGTGTTCTGCCTGCCGAGCGTCGTAAAAACGCTCGCGGAGCTCGACCGCGCCGGGCGCTATACCGTCCGCGGCGAGGAGATCGCTCTCGCGGACGTCCCGGAGGAAGAGGTGAAGACCGAGACCGTGAGCTTCACGGTGCAGAGCCTCCGGCTCGACGCCGTGACCGCGGGGCTTTTCCATGTCTCCCGCACGACCGCCGCAGAGCTCATCCGTCTCGGCAGCGTGTCGCTCAACTATGTGCCGTGCCTGCACACGGACGCCGCCATCCGCGACGGCGATGTCATCTCCGTGCGCGGCAAGGGCAAGGGAACGGTCACCGACACCGGCGGCCGCTCGCGCAAGGACCGTATCTTCGTCACCGCCGAACGGCGGGTCTGAAAATATAAAGGAGGAACAACCATGATCCCTGAAAGACTCTCCCGGCTGCGCCGGGAAATGGAACAGCGCCGTATTGACGTGTACGTCGTTCCCACGGCGGACTTCCACGAATCCGAATACGTCGGCGCGCACTTCAAGGCACGCTCCTACATCACCGGCTTTACCGGCAGCGCCGGCACGGCCATTATAACAATGACCGAGGCCGGTCTCTGGACGGACGCGCGCTATTTCCTGCAGGCGAAGCACCAACTGGAGAATACCGGCGTGACGCTCTACCGCATGGGTGAAGAGGGCGTACCGACGATCATGGAATACCTGCGCTCCGCGCTGCCCGAGGGCGGCACGCTCGGCTTTGACGGCCGCGTCATCAACGCGCGCCTTGGCGCGGCTTTCCTTGCGCTTGCCGAGGAAAAGAATGCCAAGCTTGCCGTCGGTGAGGATCTTGTCGGCATCATCTGGGACGACCGCCCCGAGCTGCCGCACGCGCCGGTGCGCATCCTTACGGCGGAATACTCCGGCCGTTCCACCGCGGACAAGCTCGCGGACGTGCGCGCTGAGATGAAAAAGCAGGGCGCGAGCGTCCATCTGCTCACGTCGCTTTATGATATCGCGTGGCTGCTGAACGTCCGCGGCGGCGATATCGACTATGTCCCCGTTGTGCTCTCCTATCTTGCGCTCACGGAGGAGCAATGCTTCTGGTTCGTGCAGGACGCCGTTCTCACGGACGAGCTTCGCGCCTATCTTGCCGAGAACCGCATCGAAACGCGCCCGTATGAGAGCTTCTACGACTATGCCGCCGCCATCCCCGCCGGAGAGACGGTGCTGCTCGACAAGGGCGTGTGCAACTACCGCCTTGTCTCCGAGCTTTGTGATGGCGTCAAGATCGTGGACGAGACGAATCCCTCCGTGCTTATGAAGTCCATCAAGAATGAGACCGAGCAGAAGAACACGGTCAACGCCCACATCAAGGACGGCGTTGCCGTGACGAAATTCATCTACTGGCTCAAGAAGAACATCGGCAAGACGCCGATGACCGAGCTTTCCGCCTCCGACTATCTCGCCGCGCGCCGCGCCGAGCAAGAAGGCTTTCTCGATCTCAGCTTTGACACCATCTGCGCCTATGGCGCGCACGCCGCCATCATCCACTACGCCCCCACGCCGGAGACGGATATCCCGCTCGAGGCGCACGGCCTGCTGCTCGTGGACTCCGGCGGACACTATCTCGAGGGTACGACCGACATCACCCGCACCATCGCCCTCGGCCCCGTGACGGACGCCGAGCGCGCCGACTTCACGCGCGTCCTCCGCTCGCACCTTCATCTGGCGAACGCCCGCTTCCTCCACGGCTGCACGGGACTGAATCTGGATATTCTCGCCCGCGAGCCGCTCTGGGAGGCTGATCTGGACTATAAGCACGGCACCGGCCACGGCGTCGGCCACATCCTGAACGTCCACGAAGGGCCGAACGGCTTCCGCTGGCGGCAGTCGCCGGAGCGCAGCGAGGGCAGCGTGCTCGAAGAGGGCATGATCACGACCGACGAGCCGGGCCTTTACATTGAGGACGCCTACGGCATCCGCATCGAGAGCGAGCTGCTCTGCCGGAAGGGTGTCAAGAACGAGTTCGGCCAGTTTATGTACTTCCAAAATCTCACCTGCGCGCCGATCGACCTCGACGCGATCGACGTTAACGCCCTCACCGTGACCGAGTGCCGCTGGCTCAACGAGTACCACGCCGCCGTGTACGAGACCGTCGCGCCGCACCTCACCGAGGATGAGCGCGTCTGGCTGCGCGACGCCACCCGCGCCATCTGATTTTGCACGTTATCTGCTTCGGGAAGGAGAACACCTATGCTTGATGAAGCCATTCAGAAGGAGATCATTCAAAAGGGACGCGACTTTCTCAAAAGCCCGCTGGAGCGGGATCCCTACGAGGAAGCGTTCGAGTCCGATCAGGACCGGAAGCTGCCGCAGCCGCCGCTCGTGAAAGCGCCCATGGCGGAGGAGGGCGAGCGCATCGCTCTCACGAGAGATTTTTCCGGCCTTGCGCTGAAAAACAATCTTGTGAGCCTCATCCGTGACCGGCGGAGCGCCCGGATCTATACGAATGAAACCATGACGCCGGACGAGCTCTCGTTCCTTTTGTGGGCGACGCAGGGCATCAAGAAGATCCGCGGCAAGGCGTATGCGACGATCCGCACCGTGCCGTGCGGCGGCGCGCGCCACGAGTTTGAAACGTATCTGATCGTCCGGAACGTGGTGGGTCTGCGGCCCGGCGCGTACCACTATCTGCCAATGCTCCATGCGCTCGAGTTTCTGCACCCGATCGAGGACATTCCGGAAACTATAACCCAGACGCTGTGCGGTCAGAAATGGGCGGCGAGAGCCAACGCGGTGTTCTACTGGTCGGTCGTGCCCTACCGCGCCGAGTGGCGCTACGGCATTTACGCCCACCGCATCGCGCTCATCGACGCCGGACACGTGGGGCAGGCGCTCTATACGGCCTGCACCGGGCTGGGTCTCGGAACATGCGGTCTCGGCGCTTTCCAGCACGAGAAATGCTGCGATCTCTTCGGGCTTGACGGCGAGGAGGAGTACATCATCTACACCGCGCCCGTCGGCACGATCCGCGACGAGGACCTGACCGAAGAAAACGCCTTCTACCAGTTCGTGGAAGACGAGGGACTCTGAATTTTATAACGCAAAAAAGCTCACGGATCCGATCCGTGAGCTTTTTGCGTGTATGCGGTCTCTATCTCCCGCGGAGCGGCTCAGTACCGATCCAGCCGCCGCTGGATCTCGTCGATATCGCTCTGGTCAAAGTCTTCCGCGCGCAGACCTTCCTGCCGGCACAGCTCTTCAAATTCCTCGTTTCCGATATGGCAGGTGCCGCGGCGCACGATGGCATCGACGATCTTGCGGATACGCTCCTCGCGCGCGTCGTCGTCCAGCATCTGCGTCAGCATCGCTACTTCCAGAACATCGTCCCAGGAGTCGATTTTCCCGTCGCCGTTCCAGTCTATGCTGGTATGTGAATCCAGAAAATCCAGAAGAAAACCCATAAACGCGCCTCCTTACACGGCTTACCATGATAAAAAAGACACGATACCGCGCCGGCGGAAAGAAGAGAAAGCATTCCGACAGGGGGGGATCGTGTCTATATTCATTATACGGTTTTTCCGCGGAAAAAACAAGGCCGCACGCCGTCAGAGCGCGAATTTTTTGCCGTATTCCTCCGCGTACTGCATGTATTTCTGCGTTTTCATCTCGCGGAGGCTTTTGAGATATTCGTGGGTATCAAAGCTGTCGGATTCCAGCTCGATCATTGCCACGGCGATGTTGGAGCAGTGGTCGGCGATACGCTCGTAGTTTGTGAGAAGGTCGTTAAAAACAAAGCCCATGGCGAGCGTGCAGGAGCCGTCCTGCAGACGGATGATGTGGTGGAGCTTCATCTCGTCGCACAATCCGTCGATCGTATCCTCCAGCGGCTCGACGCGCAGCGCCATTTCCAGATCGTTCCCGATGAACGCGCCGACAACGAGCGAGACGATCTCGCTCACGGCGGTGCGGAGCACGTCCAGCTCGCGCTGAGCGGCGTCGGTGAAGCGGATGTCCTTTTCGTAAATTTCGCGCGCGACCTCGGCGAGATTCATCGCGTGGTCGCTGATGCGTTCAAAATCGCCGATGGTGTGCAGGAACTTGGATACCTCCTCGTTCTGCGCGGTGGAAAGCTCGCGGCCGGTGAATTTGACGAGATACGTGCCGAGATGATCCTCGTACTGGTCCACGGCGTCCTCCATGTCCACGACCTGCTGAAAGCCTTTCTGGGAGAAATTCTTTATCAGCTCGAGCGCGACGACAAGGTTATCCTGGGAGCGCATCGCCATGGCGTTGATCGTCAGGCGGCACTGCTCAATGGCAAGCGCGGGGTGGACAAGAAAGCGCTCTTCCAGCCGCTCGATGCCCGCGGTGAGCTCGTTGTATTTTTCCGAGGTCTTCTCGGGGATGAGCTTTCCGGTGAGCGCCTCCAGCTGGCGCAGAAACGGGAAAAGGATCAGGATCGAGCCGATGCGGAAAAGGGAGTTCACCATCGCGATGCCGACCGGGCCGAGCGCGGTCTCCATGAACGGGAACGGGGAAAAGGCGTTGACGCCGTAGAAGAGGGCAGAGAAGATGACGGTGCCGAAAATGCCGGTGAAAAGATAAATGAGCGCGGTGCGCCGCCCGTCGCGATTCGCGCCGATGGCGGAGACGAGCACCGGCACCGCCGCGCCGATGCCCATGCCCATGATCATCGGGAAGGCTGTGGCAAAGGAGATCGTTCCGGTCACGGAGAGCGCCTGCAAAATACCGACGGAGGCGGAGTTGGACTGCAAAACGGCGGTAATGAGCGTGCCGATGAGAACGCCGAGGATCGGGTTTTCAAACATCGTCATCAGACGGAGAAAGCCCTCGCTCTCGCGCAGCGGGGACACCGCGCCGCTCATCGCGTTCATGCCGTACATCAAAACGGCAAAGCCGAGCAGGATATCGCCGGTGTGCCGCTTCTGCGACGTTTTCCCGAGCATGCGCAGCAGTATGCCGGCAATGGCGGCGATGGCGGTGATCGTTGCGGAGCTCAGAAGGGAGAGCGCGTCGCTGCTGCTGATATACGAAAGGCAGAGGATCCAGCCCGTTACGGATGTACCGATGTTCGCGCCGAGCACGATGCCGATCGCCTGCGAGAGCTTCATCATGCCGGAGTTCACAAAGCCGACGACCATCGCGGATGTGGCCGAGGATGACTGGATCACGGCGGTGACGGCGGTGCCGAGCAGCACGCCCTTGAGCGGCGTATTGGAGAGCCGGTAGAGGATGAGCTCGAGCCGCTGACCGGCGACGAGCTTCAGGCTGTCGCCCATGAGCCCCATGCCGAAGAGAAAAAGCGCCACGCCGCCGAGCAGCGCTAAAATGTTGGAAATACCCACAGCCATCGATTCCTTTGCAAGTTATAGATTATCCGCATATCAGTGTACCGTATGAAGGTTAAATCCAAAAGCAAGACAAGGTTAAATCCACGTTAAATCCATTTTACAAGCGGCGCTGCGCGTGATATGCTATAGAAAGTTGGAATTGCAAAACGGAGGCGGAAGAAATGATCTACCTTCTCGAAGACGACGAGAGCATCCGAAAGCTCGTTACCTATACGCTGCAGCACGCGGGATACGAAGCCGCGGGGCTTAGCTGCCCCTCGGCGTTCTGGGCGGCAATGAAACGCCAGACGCCGGAGCTCGTGCTGCTCGATATCATGCTGCCGGAAGAAGACGGCCTTTCGGTTTTGAAAAAATTGCGCGGCTCGGCGCTCTGGCGGGAGCTTCCGGTCGTGATGCTCACGGCAAAGAACGCCGAGTACGACCGCGTGGTCGGACTGGACGCCGGGGCGGACGACTATATATCGAAGCCCTTCGGCATGATGGAGCTTCTCGCGCGGGTGCGGGCGCTGCTGCGCCGCACCGGGATGACGTCGGCGGGCGAGCATACCGTCGGCGAGCTATACGTCTGCCGGGACAAGCACATCGTGCGCGTTTCCGGGCAGGATGTGCCGCTCACGAACAAGGAATTTTCGCTCCTCTGCCTGCTGCTGGAGCATTCCGGCGCGGCGCTCACGCGCGACCGGATCATGGACAGCGTATGGGGCAGCGGCTTTGACGGGGAAAACCGCACCGTGGACGTGCATGTGCGCACGCTGCGCACCAAGCTCGGCGCGGCGGGGGCATACATCGAAACGGTGCGCGGCGTCGGCTACCGCTTTACCCCGGAGAAGGGGAGCGCGCCATGAAGGGAAAGCTCTTTCTGCGTGTGGGGCTTCTGCTCTTCGCCGCGATCCTGCTCGGCTCCGCCGCGACGTATGCCATCGCGCAGCCCCAGCTTGCCGGGACTGAGGCGAGAGCGCAGGTATCATCGCACTTTTTGTGGCTGCTGCCGATCGCGCTCTGTCTCGCCGCGGCGGGTGGCTGGGCCGTAGCGCGCGGCATCGTTGACCCCATCCGGAAGATCGACCCGGAAACGCCCGGCACGGAAGCGCCGTATGAAGAGCTCGTGCCGCTGCTTGCGCGCATCCGCGCGCAGAACCGTCTCATCCGCCAGCAGGAGGAAACGCTCGGACAGACGCGGCGCGACTTTGCCGCGATCACGGAGAACATGGGGGAGAGCTTCCTCCTGCTTGATAAGCGGCTGAACGTTCTCTCCCGCAATGTATCGGCGAGCTATCTTCTGCCCGCGCCGCCGGACGGCGAGGCGGACAACCTCAACCGCGGCGGCTGCCCGGAGGAGATCGTCCGCGCCGCCGAGCGCGCTCTCGCCGGCCGCCGCACGGAGCTGACGCTCGAAATGCACGAGCGGTATTACTATGTGATCGCAACGCCCGTCTTTTCCGAAAACCAGATCACCGGCTCGGTCGTCATCGCGCTCGACACGACCGAGCGCGAGCAGCGCGAGGCGCTGCGGCGCGAGTTTTCCGCGAACGTGTCGCACGAGCTCAAAACGCCGCTCACGTCGATCTCCGGGTTTGCGGAGCTTCTCGCCAACGGCATGGTTCCGCCGGAGCGGGTGGGCGAGTTCGCCGGGGATATCTACAAGGAATCCCAGCGGCTCATGGCGCTCGTGGACGATATCATCGAGCTCTCCCGTCTTGAAGAGGAAACCGCCGCACCGGAGACGGAGAACATAGATCTTTATGCTCTCGCGGAGGAAACGCTCGCCTCTCTCCGCCCGGCGGCGGAGCGGCGGGACGTGACGCTCACGCTCCGCGGCGGAGAGGCCGTCGTACAGGGCGTGCGCACGGCGCTGCAGGAGCTTGTCTATAACCTCTGCGATAACGCCGTAAAGTATAACCGTCCCGGCGGCAGCGTGACCGTCACGGCGGAAAAGCGCGGCGGCGAAACGGTTTTGTCCGTGGCGGATACGGGCATCGGCATTCCGTATGAGCACCAGAACCGGGTGTTCGAGCGGTTTTACCGCGTGGACAAGAGCCATTCCCGGCAGCTCGGCGGCACGGGACTCGGCCTTTCCATCGTCAAGCATGCCGCGGCGATGCACAAGGCGCGCCTTGAGCTCTGGAGCGAGCCGGACGCCGGAACCAAGATCACCGTCCACTTTGACGGACAATAAAGCCTTTGAGAATCCCCGGCACGGGCATTGGATGTCTGTGCCGGGGATTTTTTGCGTGTTGTGCAAAGTGAATAAATTGAAACGTTTTCCTTTATATAAAACCGGCATTTAGTTTGAAAAATTCCCTGAAAGGGTTGCGTTTTGTGGGATTTACTTCCTTGTTCGGTATAGTACAATAAAACTGCAATGAGTCGTAACGGCTCAAAACAAAAGGAGGAAATGAAGATGAAAATGAAGAAGCTCATGGCTCTGGTGCTGGCGCTGACGCTGGCTTTGTGCGTGTTTGCGGCGTGGGTGCTGCACAAAAAACATATGCTGTAAGGCGGGCACACACAAGTGTACCCCCACAAAAATGTAACGCCTGCCGCAAAAAGCAGGCGTTTTGTGTAACATTTGCAGGGCAAATCCCTACCTTAATATATAAAGGAGGTCAAAACCATGGAGGACGCTTTGATCGTGGACCTGTACTGGGCCCGGGACGAGCAGGCACTGGCCGAGACGGCGGCCAAGTTCGGCACGTACTGCCGCAAAATTGCCGACAACATTCTGCACAGCGCCCATGACGCCGAAGAATGCGAGAACGACACCTGGCTGGCCGCGTGGAACAGTATGCCCACCAACCGCCCCGCGCGGCTGGCGCCGTACCTGGGTCGCATCACGCGGAATCTGGCGCTGGATCGCTTTGACAAGGCATCGGCCCAGAAGCGTGGCAGCGGACAGACCTGTGCCCCGCTGGACGAGCTGGCCGAGTGCGTCGCCGCGCCGGGCGGCGTGGAGGATAGTTTTGACGCCGCCGAAACCGGACGGATCATCAGCGATTTTCTGCGCACTTTGCCGGAAGAAACACGCAATATATTTTTGCGCCGCTATTGGTATTGCGACGCCACGGCAGATATTGCCGCGCGGTACGCTCTGACTGAGAGCAAGGTGCGGGTGACGCTGCACCGCACGCGCGGCAAGCTGTCCGCATACTTACAGGAAAGGGGTGCTGCGCTGTGACAGAACGTGAATTGTTTGAGGCCATCGGCCATGTGGACGATGACCTGATTTTGGCCGCCGACGCGCCGTTGAAAAAGCGCCGCAAACCGCCGGTATACTGGCGGCAGCTGGTGTCGGTGGCGGCGTGCGCGTGCATCTTCCTGGGCGGCGTGGCCGTGTGGCAGAGTGACGGATTCCGCAAAGCCAACATGACCAGCGAAGCCGCTGCCTTTGCCGACGACGCCCCGGAGGAAGCCGCCGAGATTGCCCCCGCACCGGATGTACCAATGCTGAGCGCCGCTGCGCTGCAGGCAGACAATGGGGACGCGGCCGCCAAGGAGGGGGCAGCAAAGGATTCCGCCGAGTCGTCTATCGCACTGGGCCTGGCACGGTGCGTGCAGATCGACGGCGTGCGTTATTTTGAGTCGCCGAAGGTGATTGATTTCATCGCTAACCGCGACCCGGACGGCGTGATCTCCGACAGCGTCGACAGAGACGCATTCCCTGAGACAGACAGGTGCTCGAATTTTGGCACTGGGTATTCGTACTGGGTGACCGGGGACAACGCCGTGGTCGTGGAGATTGACGGGGAATATTGCGAGTTTGAGGCGAATTGAGGGTTCTACGCGCCTTCCCCTTTGGGGGAAGGTGGCCCCGCAGGGCCGGATGAGGGGCGCGTGTACCGCGGCACCCCGATAGCGGACGGCACGGCAAGGCTGGCACTCATCCGTCAGCGGTCGGGGC
>ERZ780226.801-NODE-801-length-27143-cov-7.129762_pt1 | contig 27143 bp, 24 predicted proteins | sample MGYA00511165_ERZ780226 | MGnify/ENA primary metagenome ERZ780226 (study PRJEB29588, sample SAMEA2152373) | human gut metagenome | biome: human gut; feature: human-associated habitat; material: faeces | place: Denmark | collected 2008/2010 ...
GGATTTTTTCAGCTCGTAGGTTAACATAACTTTTTCTCCTTGGGTGGGGGGGATTGAGCCAACAGGCGGTTCGGTTTTCAATAAATTGGAAGTTGTACAATTGGTGTGCCTATGTGCTTATCAATTCTCCATTGTGGAGGATTTCCGTCATCAGCCCAGTATTCATCTATTGACGTAATTTTATCATTCGCTGTTCTTATGAATGACACCACATGGAAATACACACTTCTATCTTGAGGATAAACTTTTGTTACCGTGATGAGTAAATCGCCTATCACTTCAACCCTTTCAACTGTTCCATCCCAATCACCCGGATATTCACAGTTTGCGATAATGAACTCATCGACCGTAAAGTGCTCGTTGGAACAATGCCAATTTACATACGCATCCTTGTGAAAGAAGTTTCTGATTGTGTTCTCATCTTGAGCCAACACAGCCTTAATAAAACGGCATACATCCATAATCATTTACCCCGTCAAATTCCGATTTTGCGACCTGCTAAACCCACGAAACGGATAGCGCAGAAATAGGTCAAGCCCTCTCAAGTCTTTTCCCTGTGGAAAACGCGGCGGAAAATCTTTTCGCCCCAGTCGAACAGGCGCTGTATGGCGAAAAATACCGTAGGCGTCATGAGCAGCAGCGTCAGCATCAAAAGGTTCGTCTGCACCGTGCCGGAACGCAGCTCGAACAGCTCCCCAAGGCAGGTGAACACGACGATGAGACACACCAGCATGGCGCCCCACACAATCCTCCGGAACGTCCCGAAGGGCTTGCACACCTGAAACAGCACCATCATGCCCACAACCGCGAGGATACCCGCGCACACCGTGGCGATGGACGCCGCCGGGAGGTCAAAAACCACCATAAACGCCTGACACACCAGCACGGCGAATACATTGGTCAGCCCGCCGGGGAACGCCCGGCGCAGAACCCCCCGGAGAAAATGTCCGGTCACCCGGTCGTAGTTCGGCTCCATGGCGAGGAAGAACGAGGGAATGCCGATGGTCAGCGCGGAGATCACGGTCAGGTGCATGGGCTGCAAGGGGTACGGCCAGTCCGTGAACAGGGAGATTACCGACAGGAACAGGGAGAAAATATTCTTCACAAGGAACAGCGTAGCCGCCCTCTGAATATTGTTGATGACCCGCCGCCCCTCCGCGACGATGCCGGGCATGGCGGCAAAATCGTTGTTCAGCAGCACGAGACTGCCCAGCTGGCTGGCAGCCTGCGCGCCGGAGCTGAAGGCCACGGAGCAGTCCGCCTGCTTCATGGCAAGCAGATCGTTGACGCCGTCGCCGGTCATGGCCACGGTGTGCCCCTGCTTTTGCAGCGCCGCCACCAGACGGCGTTTTTTCTCCGGCGTTACCCGGCCGAAAACCGTATTTTCCGACACCGCATGGGAAAAATCCTCGTCGGTTTCCAGCGCGGAGGTATCGATATACCGGTCAGCGCCGGGAATGCCCGCCCGGGCGGCAATCAGGCTGGCGGTATGGGGATTGTCGCCGGATATGACCTTCACGGTCACGCCCTGACGGTCAAAATAGCCGAAGGTCTCCGCCGCCTGCTCCCGGATACGGCCGCTGAGCAGGATCAGCGCAAGGGGCGTCACCAGTGCCGGGTCCAGCCCGCCGGGGACGGGGTCGCCGTCATACCGGGCGGCCAGCAGCACCCGGCAGCCCTGCTCCGCCCAGCCGTCCACGGTGTCCCGGTATTCCTCGTACCGCTGCGCCAGAATGAATTCCGGCGCGCCCACCAGAAACGCGCCCTGCCCCGCGAACACCGCCCCGCTCCACTTGGTCTCCGGGGAGAAGGGGATGCGCTTTTCGCAGACCCAGTCGGTTTCGCCGCCGAACAACTCGTGAATGGCCTTGCCCGTGGCGTTGTCCGGCTCTGACGCGCCGTACATGGCGGTGAGGACGGCTTCCAGATATTCAGGATTCTCGTCGGACAGGGGAACGACGTTTTCCACTTCCATGTCCGGCTCGGTGATGGTGCCGGTTTTGTCCACGCACAGCACGTCCACCCGCGCCAGCGTCTCGATGCAGTTCATGTCCTGCACCAGCACCTTTTTCCGGCTCAGCTTCACCGCCGACGCCGCCATGGCGATGGAGGTCAGCAGATACAGCCCCTCGGGGATCATCCCCACCAGCGCCGCGACGGTTCCCTCCACGCTGCTTTCCAGCCCCAGCTTCAGGACGCAGAACTCCTGATAGAACAGGATAATGCCCACCGGCACCAGCGCGATGCCCACGAAAAGGATCAGCCTGTCCAGAGAGCGCATCATTTCCGACTTTTTCGCGCCGGGGTTTTTCTGGGCTTCCCGGGAAAGCTGGGCGGCAAAGGAATCCCCGCCCACGGCGGTAAACTGCACCCGCCCACGGCCGGAGAGAATGGCCGAGCCGGATTTGACTTCATCCCCGGGAATCTTTGTCACCGCGTCGGCCTCGCCGGTGAGCAGCGACTCGTCCACCCACATTTCCCCGCTGCGTAAGATGCCGTCGGCGGGGAGGGTGTCGCCGGAGGCAAATTCGGCGATATCGTCCTTGACGATGGCTTCCGGGGAAATCTCCTGCCGCGCACCGCTGCGGATGACGGCGACGGGACGTTCCGCCACCAGCGTCAGCCGTTCCACCGCCCGCTTGGCGCGGATCTCCTGAATGATGCCGATGACGGTGTTGATCACCGCTACCACCAGAAAGCCCATGTTCAGGATGCTGGAGCCGCCGACGACGAGCATCACGGCCAGAATCACGAAAATCAGGTTAAAAAAGGTGAAGCAGTGGGTCAGAACGATTTCTTTTTCGCTTTTGCCGGGATAGACCGGCTTCCCCGCAGGGGGGCGGGACTGAACCTGTTCGTCAGTCAGACCCAGCGTAGGGTCAATTTCTGGTATTAAATCTCTTTCTTCCATGGAGCGTGCCTCCTGCTTATTTGGCCGGTTCGGGGAAACCGGCGGCCTTGTCCCAGATGACAAGCAAGCTGCCGTCCTTCACCGAAATGTGCGCCGGTTCGCCGGTAAAATGGTTGCTGACGCCCAGAGGAAAACCGCTGGTAAGTACGCCGTCTTCCAGAGCGTAATACAGCCCCCGCTCTGTCACGCCCCGGGCATCCGCGCCCATGCAGAAGACGGACAGGTTTCCGCGCAGTCCCGCCGGGAAGGCAATGCTGCCGTTCTTTACCACGGTGACGATCGACCGGTTGCCTACGAGATAGCCCACGGCGCCCCGGTCAGCGAGAAATTGCAGCGTCTGGAAATTGGCCACGGTGTGGTCAAGCCGGGGGCCGTCCAGACTTCCGTAAAGCACGAACTCCCGATACCCCAGCTCCAGCCCCCGGCGGACGGCAAGCATGGCGTCGGTATCGTCCTTTTCCACCGGGAACACCTCGGCGCCCGGCGGGGTAAAGCCAAGAGAGTCAAAGTCCCCAATGATCTCGTTCGGTTCGATTCCCAGTTTTCGGGTATGTTTCAAGCCGCCGTCGGCGGCGAGGATGTAGTCGTCTTTTTCCAGCGGCCGCGCCAGCGCGTCAAACTCCGCGGCGCAGAAAATCACACAGCAGCCCATGGTCTTCCCTCCCGTTTTTTCTATTTTACCACATTTTACTCCAAAGAAAAGGGGCGGGGCTGTAAACAGTTCTTTAATTTTGCGGTGTTGCCGTAACGAAACGGCGTGACCCTTGCGGTCACGCCGTTCGTGTTCATGATTCCGCGCTGAACAGAATGCGGTCATTGCTGACACCCTGCTCGTGGAACACCTTCAATAGCTGCTCCGTGGTCATGTTTTCCCGCTCCGCACCCGCCAGCTCCAGCACGATCCGGCCGTTGTTCATCATAATGGTGCGGTTGCCCAGAGACAGCGCCGAGGGGATGTTGTGGGTGATCATCAGGCAGGTAATGTGGTTCTCCGCCACGATCTTCTTCGTCAGGGCAAGCACCTTCTCCGCCGTGGCAGGATCGAGGGCGGCAGTGTGTTCGTCCAGAAGCAGCAGCTTGGGCGTTACCAGCGTTGCCATCAGCAGCGTCAGCGCCTGACGCTGGCCGCCGGACAGCAGACCCACGGGATGATCCATCCGGTCTTCCAGCCCCAGCTCCAGCTGCGCCAGCTTTTCCCGGAATCCGGCGCGGTCCTTCGCCGTGACCACGGAGAAGGGCGACCGTTTTTCCGACGCCCGCAGATAGGCCAGCGCCAGATTTTCCTCGATGGTCATGCTGGGCGCGGTGCCTTTCAGGGGGTCCTGAAAGAGCCGGCCAATGAATTTGCTGCGCTTGTAATCCGGAAGACTGGTGATATTCTGCCCGTCCAAACGGATGGTTCCCTCGTCCACCACGAACGAACCGGCGATCGCGCCGAACAGGGTGGATTTGCCCGCGCCGTTGGAGCCGAGAATGGTGACAAAATCGCCGCTGCCTAAGTGCAGGTCAACGCCGTTCAGGGCTTTTTTCTCGTTGACGGTGCCGGGGTTGAAGGTTTTGGAAATGTGACTGATCTGTAACATCAGGCTTTCCCTCCTTTGGTTGCGGGACGGACTGCGGACTTGATGGCCGGCAGGCCGATGGCCAGCGCCACGATGACGGCGGAGATCAGCTTCAGGCATTCGCTGGGCAGGTCGAGCCGCAGGGCAATGGCGATGATGAAGCGGTAGAGAATGGAGCCGAGAATCGCCCCCAGCGCCTTCATCCATGTCTTGCCTCTGGGCATCAGGGTCTCGCCGATGATCAGGGAAGCAAGGCCGATGATGACCATGCCGGTGCCGAGGTTGATGTCGGCGGTCTTCTGGTACTGCGCCAGCACCGCGCCGCTGAGGGCGGTCATGGCGTTGGACAGGCACAGTCCTACGGTGACGGTAAAGGCGGTGTTAATAGAGGATGCCCGCACCATGTCCGGGTTATCCCCGGTAGCGCGGATGGAAAGCCCCAGCCGGGTTTTCAGGAACAGCGTCAGCAATATCCCGACGGCAACAGTCAGCACCGCCGCGGGGATCAGCTTGTAGAAGCTTCCAAGGTAGGGCTTCACCAGAGAGAACATGGTGTCGGCCTTTACCATACTGACGTTGGAGGAAAAGCCCATTACCGCCAGATTCACGGTATACAGCCCGGTGTTGGTGATGATACCGGCCAAAATGGAGGGGATCTTCAGCTTCGTCTGCAAAAAGGCCGTGATGAACCCGGCGCAGGCGCCCGCGGCCATGGCGGCGGGAAGCGCCAGCAAAGGGTGTCCCGCCACGGCGATGGTGGCGGACACGGCGCAGCCCAGGGTGAACGCGCCGTCGGTGGTCATATCGGCGATGTTCAATATCCGGAAGCTGAGAAACAGCGCCAAAGCGACCAATGCGTAAATACAGCCCAGCTCCAGCGCACTCATGATAACGGCGGTTGAGATCATGGTTGACCCCTCCTTCTAACAGCATGGTTGGGAGGGGCGCTGCCCCTCCCGATTGTGTGTGGTTTTTCTTTGCCAGTTTATTCGCCGGTCTTGACCTCTACCACGGTATTTGCCATGGAGGAGAAGACGCTGTAGTCAATGCCCAGAATAGCGGCGGTCTCGGTGTTGACGGTGATGATGCCGCCGTCCATCACATGGAATTCGGGAACCGCGCCGCCCAGCAGGATGTCCATAGCCATGTCGGCGGTGTAGGTGCCGAGCTCGGTGTAGTTGACGCCGCAGGTGGCGAAGGCTCCGGCGGCTACGAAGGAATCCGCGCCGGTGTAGTGGGGAATGCCGGCCTCGTTCAGGGTCTCGGCGACGGTGACTTCGGCGGCCATGACCACGTTATCGGTGGGGGTGAAGACCGCGTCCACACGGCCGACCATGGAGGCGGCGGCTTCTACGATCTCACCGCTGGTGTTGCCGGTCTTTTCCACAAAGTCGATCTGCTTTTCCTTCAGGTAAGCCTTGGCCTCTGCGATGGGGGTGGTGGAGTTGGCTTCGGAGTTGGAGTACAGCAGGCCGACGGTCTTGATGTCGGGGTTGGCGGCCAGCATCATGTCCAGAATGAAGGCGGTATTCAGCGCGTCGGAGGTGCCGGTGACGTTACTAAGGCCGGTGAGACCGGCGGCTTCGGGGTCGGAAATAGCGGCGTAGACAATGGGAATGTCGGTGCCGTCGGCGGCGGTGACCATGCACTGGGCAGCCAGAGTGGCGATGGGGATGATGAGGTCAACGCCGTCGCCGGCCACCTGCGCGCCGATCTGGTTCAGGACGGTGGCGTCATTCTGGCCGTTGAACTCCTGAATGTTGACCTTGACGCCCTTTTCCTCGGCCAGCGTCTGAAGCTGGGCGACGATGGCGGTGCGGATCTCATCCAGAGAAGCATGATCCAGCTGCTGGACAATGGCGACGTTGAATTCCTGGGCTGCTGGGGTGGTATCGGCGGCGGTTTCAGCAGTTGCCGCGGAAGTGGGGGCAGCGGTGGGAGCGACGGTTTCGGCAGTGCCGGAAGCCTTGCATCCGGCGAACATGGTGAGCATCATCATAACGGACAGAACCAGAGAAATAACCTTTTTCATAATAAAATACTCCTTTTTGATAGTAAAATAATTGTTGGATGGGTTTGTGGGTTCCTGCTGGGGTCGCCATCGTCTGCCGGGAGCGTACATAGGTATTTCTCCTTTCTGAAAGTAATAAAAAAGTCCCTGTTCCCCTAAGGGAACAAGGACAGAAAAAACAATTTCTGCGGTACCACCTTGTTTGCCGGAAATCCGACCGCTCTGCACGGCGCCAACACGCCGTCTGCCCGTTAACGCTGGCAATGCGTCAGAAGATACTCTGGTCACCCATTTCCCTCTGCCCTCGGCGGCCCATTTGCTGCCCCGCTTTTCGCTCTGCTCTCAGCTATGCAGAACTCTCTGTGGATGCGCCTTGCAGCTTTACTTCCGCTTCGTTGGTTTCAATTTATGTTACGCCCTTTATACATCATTTGTGTACGTTTGTCAAGAACTTTTTTTCGCGTGTCGCGGACTTTTTTCTCAATACTCCCGCACCACGGCCTTGACGATGCCGATGATCTCCGCGTTGGTGCCGTCGATGGGGCTGTAATTGTCATTTTCCGGCATGAGCCAGATCTGGCCGTTCCGGCGGCGCAGACGCTTGACCGTGGCCTCGTCCTCTATCCGGGCAACCACGATCTGCCCGTCGTCGGCGGAGGGCTGGGGGCGGACGACCACCTTGTCCCCGCTGAGGATACCGGCGTTGATCATGCTGTCGCCCCGAACCCGCAGAGCAAAGCACCCCGGGTCATTCCATGGCATGGTGCCCTCCTGATTTTCCACCGCCAGAATGGGCACGCCTGCCGTGACGACACCCACGATTGGAATCTGCCCCGGGCGCGCACCGGTGACCAGCGCCCGTTTGCGCCCCTTAGCGCCGGGGGACTGGAGCAGCCCCTTCTCCTGCAATGCCTGCAAATGGTAGCTGACGGAGGCGGTGGAGCGCAGACCAACTGCCGCGCCGATCTCCCGGACGGAGGGGGAATAGCCGTTCTCCTGAATAAATTGGTTGACATAATCCATAATCAACTGTGCTTTGTCGCTGGTTCTGGGCATAAGCATTTCCTCCATGGGTCGCCTAAACGTCTTTTTTATTTATTGTAGCACATATGAGCGAAAAAAGGAAGCCCTTTTGAAAAACTTTTTTGACACTTTTTCTTTTCGGGGCGCTATACTGGGAACAGAGCTATGTGATTTTTTGGGGGGCGGTGTTATGAACCGGGATGTGGAGCAGCAGGTATGGCAGCGAGTACTGGGGCAGTCGGAGCCTCCCCGGGGGAATCTCCGGCCGATGGAACTGGAGGCAATGGAAGCGGCGGCGGTTTATCGGAAGCTGGCCGGACAGTTTTCCGGCAGAGGACGGGAGCAGCTTCGGCATCTGCACGATACGCAGATGGAGATGCTTGCCTGTCTGCGGGGGATCGGGCGGCTGTCCGGCGGTGGGGGCGGAAAAACCGCGCAGATCGCCGTTCCGGAGGAGCCGGCAGCGAAGGCGCTGGAAAAGCGGTATCACTGCGCCCGGCGTGCAGTGACGGAGTATACGGTGCGGACGGTGGACGGGGATTTCGGCATTGTGTTCCAGCACCTTGCGGATTTGAGCCGGGAGGAGTGCGTTCTGCTGGCCCGTCTGCTGGGGGAACAGGCGCAGAACATTTCACGATCATAGGGAAGAAGACCAAACCGGGACATGACCCACCGCAAGGCAGTCATGTCCCGGTTTTTTTCAATCCTGAATGTTCCCGATCTTTGTCAGGTTGCCGATATGCACGCCCGGCGTGACCGTAAATTCAGGGGCATTGCCCGTTTCATTTGTCCGGAAAGAAGAATATGTTCGGCACAGCGCCGGTTCCGAAGGTTTTCAGCGCCATCCGGTACATTGCCTTGGCGTGAATCCTGTCGTGCCAGATGAATCTGCGCAACACCTTTCGCAGCGACCATTCCTCGTCGTAGCTTCCGAGAAAAACCTGATTCTCCAGAAAATCCCGCTGCCGCTCCAGCAGGGCAAACCCGCGTTCTCTGCATTCCGCAATGGTTCCGTTATTGTCCGCCTGAACGCCGATCTCGCCAAAGTAGTATGTATTCACATTCTTTGTATGTTTATACATTTCCCACGCCGTGCGGGGAATCTCGCCGTAGAAGGTGGCTCTGGGCGGCAGGGCGCTTTTGTCTTTATCCGGTATTGACCTGTACAGCGCCAGAAAGTCCCGCGCGGATTTCATGGCAAGGGATTTCAGCGCTTCGTATTCCGCCGCAGTCAGCGGCGCTTTCTCGCCGTTAAAAAGCACATCCGAGTCCGCGTCGGAGACGGTCAGCGCCGACGCTTTTTCCTGAACGATCTCCGGTTCCAGAGCGTCCGGGGGAGCGTCGCCCTTCCACGCCAGGTAAGACAGGATTTCGGACGGCATTTTTCGAACAGCTTCATCTTTCGATTTCCCTCTTGTAAACGCGCCGACAAAATTGGCAGAATACAGGATGCTGTCGTCGCCATTGTGTTCCCACACGCATTGTATTTTCATAGAAACTCCCCTTTTGCTTAGACCGTAAGTTCGATCAGATTACCCTCGACCGCGGCGATGCAGCTTTCGTAATAGCCGTCTCCTGTTGTGCGGGGGCCGCTGGTGACTTCGTAGCCGTCGGCTTTCAGCCTTGCGGTCAGTGCATCCACCGCTTCCCTGCTGCCTGTGCTGAACGCAATGTGCGCGTATCCGGTGCGGGCGGGTTCTTTGGGGGAATCTGCCAGTTCCGGCTTATTCATGATCTCAAGCCGCGCACTGCCGTCAAAGGACAGAAAATACGACCGGAAACCCGTCCTCGGATTGTGATAGCCGTCGTTTGATTCTGCGCCCAGATAGTTCACAAAGAAGCTGCGCGCCTTTTCCAGATCGTTCACATACAGCGCGGCATGTTCGATTTTCATAGCGTTCCCTCCATCATTTCCGGGTCATTCCAGTATAACATACACGGGAGGGCTTTGCAAGAACGCACAAAACTTCACCGCCGTGAAACGAACGTTTCACGGCGGTGAATTCTTATACTTCCTTATACATGGCAGCGGCATCGTCCTTGCGGACGGTTTCCGCTACCTGAAGAACCTCCACGGTCACCGTCCGGGCGCCCATGGAAATCTCGATTTTGTCCCCGACCTTTACGTCGTAACCGGCCTTGACCACGCGGCCGTTGACGCTGATGCGGCCGTTGTCGCAGGCTTCGTTGGCGACCGTCCGGCGCTTGATCAGGCGGGAGACTTTGAGATACTTGTCAAGCCGCATCGCTTACTTTGCAACGACGTCCTTCAGAGCCTTGCTTGCCTTGAAGGCGGGAACGCGGGTAGCGGGGATCTCGATGGCTTCCTTGGTGTGGGGGTTGCGGCCAACGCGGGCTTCCCGCTCCTTGGTCTCGAAGGTGCCGAAGCCGGAGACCTGCACCTTGTCGCCCTTTACCAGAGCCGCGGTAACGGCGTCAATGGCGGCGTTGATGACCCGCTCGGTGTCCTTCTTGGTCAGGCCGGCGCCCTCGGCGGCGGCAGCAATCAGTTCAGTTTTGTTCATGTTTATATCCTCTTTTCTGAAAGTGAAAATATTTTGAAAGCGTTGTTTAGATTAACATAATTCTACCCAAATTGCAAGAGATTTTTCAAAAAAACTCACAGCTTCAGGATTTTTGCGATTTTTTCGCCTTTTGGCAGCAGCAGACAGTCCTCATGGGTGATGACTTTGAACTTTACGGCGGTAAAGAAATAGCTGACGACACCCACCAGAACCGGCACGGCGCACAGAATCAGGCGGCCTGTGCCGATCTCCCGCACGCCGATGGCTTTCAGCGCCCACAGCGCACCCCAGGCAAGGACGCCCATCACCGCCGCGGCGAAGAAGGAACGCAGAAGGTTCGGCAGGATCGCGGGCGGCTTCGGCAGCAGGCGGCGCATGGACAGGATGTTCAGGATACTGATGACCACATAGCCCATCAGCAGGCCGGTAGGCGTACCCAGAATGTTGATAAGCGGCATTCCCGCCAGCACGTACACCGCCACCAGATTCACAACGCCGCCGATCAGCATGTTGATGACCGGCCGACCGGCGTGGCCGTGGGCCTGCATGATGGCCGTGGAGACCAGCACCAAAGCGTTAAAGATGATGGTAAAGCCCAGAACCGTCATCAGCCGGGTCGCCATTGCCAGATTCCCGCCGGAATATCCCCCCAGCAGAGCGGTAATCGGCTCGGCCAGCAGGGCAAGGCCGAAGGCACAGGGCATGGCGATCAGCCCGGTGATCCGCACGGCGGATTCCTCCGTGGCCTTGGCTTCATCATCGCCGCAGAGGGTCAGGTGGGAGGTGATGGCGGGAATGATGCTGATGGTAATGGGGGTGATGAAGGCGCAGGGCATGTTGAAAATGGTCAGGCACATACCGTAAACGCCCCGCATGGTGTCGGCGGCGGACTGGGTGTAGCCCAGATTCAGCAGCTGTCCCATGTAGATCTTGGTTTCCAGCATGGTCATCAGCTGCAAGGCGGCGGAGCCGAAGGTGATGGGAATGGCAATGGCCAGCAGCCCCCGGGCGGTCTCCCGGTAGGAACGAGGCTCTTCCTCCGTCCGGGGCAGAAGGGCGTAGCTCTTCCGGAAGCGGCCGAACAGATAGATCGCCGAAACAAGGCAGCTTGCCGTGACGCCCAGAATCGCGCCGCCCGCAGCCAGAGGGATTTCGTTGGTCATTTTCAGGATCGCCAGCGCCGCGCCCATACCCACGATCAGCTTCACCACGGCCTCCAGCACCTGAGAAACGGAGGTGGGCAGCATGTTCCCCTGCCCCTGAAAGAAGCCACGGTAGGTGCTCATGACACAAATCAGCAGCACGCAGGGGCCGAGGCACCCAATGGCCGCCCATGCGTCGGGCTGGTTCTGGAAGGCGGCCAGCTGGCGGCAGAACACCGTCATCAGCAGACTGCCCGCAATGCCCAGCGCCAGAAAAATGCCTCGTGCGGTATGGTAAATCCGCCGCACCTGATTGTAGTGGTCAAGGGAACTGGCCTGAGAGATCATCCGGCTCATGGCAACGGGCAGTCCGGCGGTGGAGATCATCAGCAGTACGTTATAGATGTCGTAGGCCGTGTTGAAGTAGCCGAAGCCCTGCTCGCCGATGATGGCGTTGAGGGGAATTTTGTACAGAGCGCCGATGACCTTGACAATGGCCGTTGCCATTGCGAGCAGCGCGGTGCCCTGAAGAAAATTCTGCTTTTTTTGCATATCAGACATGGTTTCATCCTTTCTGCGGGGGAATGCGGGGTCACTTCGTTTCTTCAAACAGCCGGGGGATGGCGTATTCGGTCAGCTCCTCCACGACCTTCTTCATGTCGATGGTGGGGAATTGGCCGTTTTCGTAGAGGATTTTGCCCCGCACCATGGTCATGGCCACGTCGCCGCCCTTGGCAGACCAGACGAGACCGTTCAGAACATTGTGGCAGGGGATCAGATGGGGGGCGGAAAAGTCGATGAGCGCAATGTCCGCGTCCATGCCAACCTGAAGCATTCCGCATTCCTTAGCGCGTCTCTGCGCCTGCGCGCCGGAGACAGTCGCCATCATCAGGGCGGCGGGAGACGGGAGGGCGGCGGGATTGCCGCTTTCCTTCCGGGCGGACATGGCGGCAAAGCGCATGACCTCAAACATGTCCAAATTGCCGCACTCGATGGCGCCGCCGGTGCCGAGGGCTACGTTCATCCCCGCCTTGACGGATTCCAGAATAGGGGTGGAGGACTGGCCGTTTTTGTAGGCGGACACGGGGGTCGCTACGGCGCAGACGCCCTTCTTCCCCAGCAGTTTACGCTCGTCCTCCGTTAAATATGTACAGCCCGCGGCAGTGGTGGGGCGGCTGAATACATTGTGGCAGTTTAACAGCTCGCCGGGGTTCATGCCGGTGCGCTCCAGACAGGAGTCCACCTCGCTCTGGGTCTCCGCAAGATGCAGCTGCATTCCCAGATTCTGCTCTGCGGCGTAGCCCACCAGACCTTCCCAGAGCCTGTAGTTGCTGATGTACTCGCCGTAGATTCCGGCGTCGATCTTGATGCGGCCGTCGTCGAAGCCGTTCCACTTCTCCGTGACCTTCACCAGCTCCCGGCACTGCTCGTCGGTCTCAAAGTCAAAGTCCTCGTTCTCGTCGATGAAGCGGTAGCTGGACAGCGCCAGATTGGCCTTGATGCCGGACTCCGCCACGGCCTCGGCGGTGGCGTTGGGGTAGTAATACAGGTCGGAAACCGAGGTGACGCCGAAGCGCAGGCACTCGGCGATGGCGAGAGATGCCGCCGCTTTGGCGCTGCGGGAGTCCATTTTCGCTTCCTTTTGCAGCAGCGCCTGAAGGGCTTCGGTGTTGCCCAGATCATCGGTGAAGCACCGCAGACTGGCGGTCGCCAGATGGGTATGGCAGTTAATGAGACCGGGGATAGCCACCATGCCGGTGCCGTCCACAATGGCCTTGGGCGCTTCGGCAGGGGGCTTTCGCTCAATGGAGACGATCTTCCCGTCCTCGATGCCGATATAAGCGCCGAAGATGACCTCCATCCGGGGGTTCATGGTCACGGCTGTAACATTGGAAATGAGGGTGTCCAAATTGGCACACTTCCTTTCGTGTAGCGTGGGCGTGGGGCTTATTTCCCATCCGCCATGAGGCGGAACAGCTCCTGCTTCTGCTCCAGCACGCCCGGGAGCATTTCGATGTACTGTTCGGGGAATTTGGGATTGTGGAACCGGCGGAGGGTGCCGTCGGGGAGGTTTACCTTGTTCATGCCTCCGCCGCCAAGAGAGAGGATGGTATGCACTTCCTCCATCATGTAGATGTTGTACAGGCAGTCCAAGTTGTCCCGGCTCCAGCCTACGTTCTCGAAGCTGCCGGACATGTATTTCTGGCGGTAGAGGTAATAGGGCTTGTAGCCCAGCGCCCGGAGGGTCTGCTCCGCGTAGGCGACCATTTCGGCGACGTCCCCGGCGGAGGGGAGATTCTCCCGCTTTTCAAACAGGTCGGCGCCCTTTTTCAGGGCGAGGGTGTGGACGGTGATGTTGGCGGGGTGCAGCGCCGCCACCGCGTCCAGACTGCGGCGGAAGCCCGCCGTGGTGTCCGCGGGAAGGCCCGCGATCAAATCCATATTGATGGCACTGAAACCTGCATCCGCCGCTTCGCCGTAGGCGCGAAGCACGTCCGCCGCCTTGTGGGGCCGCCCGCAGGCGCGTAAGACGGCGTCCTCCATGGTCTGGGGGTTGATACTCATGCGGTCAGCGCCGCCGGAACGGATAACTTGAAGCTTCTCCAAATCCAGCGTATCCGGGCGGCCGCCCTCTACGGTGAATTCCACGCACCGGGACAGATCGAAATTCTCCCGGATGACGCGCAGCAGGCGCTCCATCTGAGGGGCGGAGAGGGTCGTGGGGGTGCCGCCGCCGATGTAGAGGGTGCGGACGGTTCTCCCGGACTGCGCCAGAAGTCTGCCCGTGACCGCAATTTCCTGTTCCAGCGCCCGCAGATAGGGTTCCAGCAGTTCCGTTTTCCTGCCGATGGTGCGGCTGACGAAGCTGCAATAGGTGCAGCGGGTGGGGCAGAAAGGAATGCCGACGTACAGCGACAGATCGCTGGGCTGCAATAGATTCACCGCCCGAACCGTGGAGACCGAGCAGTCGACGGCCAGCCTCCGGCGGTCGCCGGTGACGTAATACACGTCCCGCAGCAGCTCGTCTGCGGACTTGGGTGTGCCGCCCTCCAGCAGATGCTTGGTAGTGATTTTCGTGGGTCGGACGCCGGCCAGTGCGCCCCATGGGGGCGTAACGGGCAGCAGCTGTTTCGCGGCCAGATAATAGCTCTGCTGCAATGCCCGGCGGCGCAGGCGGACGGTTTCGTCCGCCGCCTTGATCCGCCGGGTGGCTGTGGCGGTCACGCCGTTCACGGTGATTTTCGTGACTGCGGTAAGCCAGACCTTTCCCCGGTGGAGGGACGAAACCGCCTCCCCTTCCGTGTTGTCGGGAAACAGGGACAGCTGTAACTGCTCCACGGCATAGCGGTCGTCATGACCGTGTAGTGTCAGTTTCATAGGAACCTCGATTATCGTAGATAGGGGTTATACCGCTTTTCCTCCGCCAGCGTCGTATCCATGCCGTGGCCGGGGTAGACCCGGTAGTCGGCGGAAAGCCCCGCCAGACGGCGCAGAGAAGCCCGCATGGCCGCGTCGCTGCCGCCGGGAAAATCGGTACGGCCGCAGGAACCGGCAAACAGGGTATCCCCGGAGAACATGGCGTCGTCAATCAGCAGGCACACGGAGCCGGGGGTATGGCCGGGGGTGCGGATAACGGAGATCGTCAGCCCCGCGAGGTGCAGGGTGTCCCCCTCGTCGTAGGTTTTGGTATAGTAGAGCGGCCCCGCCGTCATCTGGGGCGGCATGGTCAGCTCGTCGGCGCAGAGATAGACGTCGCAGCCGGTCTCGGCGGCGACCTCCTTTACGCCGCCCACATGGTCAAAATGTCCGTGGGTCAGCAGGATCGCTTCCACGGTCAGCCCCAGCGCGTTCACCTCGCTCAGCACCTTTTCCGGGGTGTAGCCGGGGTCGATGACACAGCAGGTCTCCGACGCACTGTCGTGGACGATGTAGCAGTTGGTTCCGTAATCCCCAAGGGTCAGCGTGTGAATGTTCAGCATACTATCACCTACCGGGTGTGAATTTTGTCATTTTCTTCTGGGCGTATCCATCAGCTGCTCCGTGTCCAGAATCAGGGTCACGGGGCCGTCGTTGACGGACTCCACCTTCATATCCGCGCCGAAGCGGCCGTGCTGAGGGGGATACCCCAGACTGGCGCAGTCGGCGAGGAACTGCTCGTACAGCCGCTCCCCCAGTTCCGGGTTCGCGGCGTCGGTAAAGCTGGGGCGGCGGCCCTTGCGGCAGTTGCCGTAGAGAGTGAACTGGCTCACCACCAGCACCTCGCCGCCCACCGCGTCCAGTCCCAGATTCATTTTGTCGTTTTCGTCGGTAAAAATCCGGAGTCCCAGCGCTTTTTCCGCCAGATACCGGCATTCCTTTTCGGTATCGTTGGGACCCACGCCCAGAAGAATGAGAAAGCCCTTCCCGATTTTTCCCACCACCTCGCCGTCAATGGCGACGGAGGCGGAATTGACTCTTGTCAGTACAGCGCGCATAGCGTCTCTCTCCTTAATTCTGTCCTCTGCGGGAGCCGACCACGTCCCGGATGTTCAGCAGCTTCGTCCGCACGGATTCCAGCTCCGCCACGTCCTTGACTTCAAACCGGATGGTGATGGCGCTGCGGCCGCCGGGCAGGTCTTTGCCGCTCATTTCCTTGACCCGGACACGGGCGGTGGACAGCACCATTGCCACGTCCAGAATCAGCCCGTCCCGGGTGATGCAGTCCAGCTCCAGCGTGGTCTCGAAGGGCTGCTCCTCCTGGGTCGCCCAGCGGACGCGCACCCAGCGGGCGGCCTGACGGGGATCCTCCCGGCTCTGGGCGTTGGGGCAGTCCGCCCGGTGGATGCTGACGCCGAAGCCCTTGGTGATGAAACCCACAATGGGGTCGCCGGGGACGGGGGTGCAGCATTTGGCGAACTTGATCATGCAGGAATCGATGTCCTCCACAATGACGCCGTTGACCGCGTGGCGGTTCTGGGTGACCGCTTCGGAATCGGGACGGAAGCGCAGGGGGCTTTGGGGCAGCTTTTCCGCGGTCTGCTGCTTCAGCGCCTTGTTGATATCGTCCCGGATGCGGCCGACGGCCTTGGCGGCGGTCAGTCCGCCGTAGCCGATGGCGGCGAACATATCGTCCCAGGTGTCGAAGGACAGCTTTTTTAGGAGCTGAGCTTCCAGCTCGGGGTCGGTGGCAGTGGTGAGGGGCAGCCCCACCCGCTTCATTTCCGACTCAAAGGACGCCTTGCCGTGGACGATGTTCTCTTCCCGCTTCTCCTTCTTGAACCACTGCTTGATCTTGGTTCTGGCCTGATTGCTCTTGCAGATGGTCAGCCAGTCCCGGCTGGGACCTTTGGCGGATTTGGAGGTCAGCACCTCCACAATATCGCCGTTTTTCAGGGTGGTGTCGATGTTGGCGATGCGGTTATTGACCTTTGCGCCGATCATGGAATTTCCCACGCCGGAATGGATGGCATAGGCAAAGTCGATGGGCGTGGAGCCGGCGGGCAGGGAGACAATCCGCCCCTTGGGGGTGTAGACGAACACCTCGTCGTCGAACATGTCGATCTTCATGGACTGGACGAACTCTTCCGCATCGGAATCCTGCTGGCTTTCCAGCAGACGGCGCACCCACTCGAAATCCTTCTCAGTACCCGTGCCGGTACCCTGCTTGTATTTCCAGTGGGCGGCGATGCCGTATTCGGCGGTCTCGTGCATCTGCCAGGTGCGGATCTGCACCTCGAAGGGGATGCCCTGAGAGCCGATGACGGTGGTGTGCAGGGACTGGTACATGTTGGGCTTGGGGGTGGAGATATAGTCCTTGAACCGTCCCGGCACCAGACTGAACAGGTCGTGGACATGCCCCAGCACGTTATAGCAGTCGGGGATGGTGTCCACAATGACCCGGAAAGCGTAAATGTCGTACAGCTCGTCAATGGTCTTGCCCTGGGCGAGCATCTTGCGGTAGATGGAGTAGACGTGCTTGATCCGTCCGTAGGTGGTGTTGTGGATGCCTACGGAGGTCAGGCGCTGGGTGATCTTGTCCTGGATGGTGCGCATAAAGGCCTCGTCCTTCTCCTTGTGGGCCTGAAGGTAGGACATGATCTCGTTATACTCCATGGGCGCGAGGTAGCGCAGAGCGGTATCCTCCAGCTCCCACTTGATCTTCTGCATACCAAGGCGGTGGGCAAGGGGCGCATAGACGTCCATTGTCTCCCGGCACTTCTGAATCTGCTTTTCCGGCGTCTGGTACTGCATGGTGCGCATGTTGTGGAGCCGGTCGGCGATTTTGATCAGCACCACCCGGATGTCCTTGCTCATGGCCATGAACATCTTGCGCAGATTCTCCATCTGCGCCTGCTCGGAGGAGGAGAAGTTTGCCCGGGTCAGCTTTGTGACGCCCTCCACCAGCTCCGCCACGGTGGGGCCGAAGATTTTTTCAATGTCCTCATGGGAGGCGTCGGTGTCCTCGATGCAGTCGTGGAGCAGGGCGCCCAGAATGGCGTCGCAGTCCAGCCCCATCTCCGCCACGATCTGGGCGACCGCCAGCGGGTGGATGATGTAGGGGGAACCGTCCTTCCGTTTTTGCAGCTTGTGCTTCTGGTTGGCGTAATCCACGGCACGGTCGATGAGCGCCATGTCCGCGCCAGGCAGGTGCTTTTTGATTGCGTCGCACATGGACGCGTAATGTTCTTCAAAGGATTCCATTTTGGTTCAGCTCTCTTTCGCGTGCAGCAGCCGCTGCATGGTCTGGCTTCGGCTCAGGTCGGCCTTTCCTTCTCCGGGGGTCAGCCGGATGGAAACATATTTATGCTGCCGCTGGACGGTGAGCAGTCCCACGTCCCGGAAAATATCCAGACAGGTGAGCATCTGCCCCAGATTCAACGGTTGTCCCGACCAGCGGACAATCTTGCGGCACAGGCACATGGGTGATTCCTGCACAGGGTTCGCGGCGTCCAGATACCGCCACACCAGCGCCAGCATCTTCCGGTCAGGCAGCAGTGCCGCGGCCTCGCCGGAGGTCAGATTTCCCCGCTGCATGTCCCGGTAAGGCGCGGCGTCGGGCAGGCACTCGGCGCTGCAGCTGGGGCGGATGTCGATGACATTCATCTGCACGGTGCGCGTCCCCCGGAATTCGTTCACCTGAGGGGTAAAGGCCACGTCCACTAAGTCCCCCGGCTGGATGGACACCGTCTGGGGATTGGCGGAAAAATAGATGGCGTTCAGGTACGTATGTCCGCTGCACAGGCGCAGGCGCATATGCCGTCCGCCGCCCACCATGCTGATGCGGTCGATGGTCAGATTCTTCATCATCAGCACCGGCTTGGGGCAGCCGTTGCCGCAGGGCTCCAGCATTTGCAGGGAGTCCACATTGTGCAGGGTCAGCAGCTCCGGGGAAACGGCGCAGTCCACGTCCAGAACGGTTCGCGGCACGTCGTCGGTGTAATACTGCGCGGCCAGCGCGCAGATCTGACGGCGGAATTCCGGAATGTTGGCGCGGGAAATGGTAAAGCCCGCGGCCAGCTCATGGCCGCCGTAGCTTTCCAGCAGCGGAGACAGGGCGCTCAGGGAGGCAAACAGGTTGAAGCCCCCGTGGCTGCGGGAGCTGGCCTTGCCGTGCTCGCCGTCCAGACAGATCAGGAAGGTGGGGCAGGCGTATTCCTCGGCAATGCGGCTGGCCACAATGCCCACCACGCCCTGATGCCAGCTTTCATCCGCCAGCACGATGGCCTCCGGGGGCTTGCCCATGGGCAGCATGGACACGGCCTGCCGGTAAATTTCCGACTCCACGGCCTGCCGCTGCCGGTTCAGCTCGCACAGTCCCCGGGCGGCCTCGGCGGCCTTGTCCGGGTCGTCGGTGAGAAACAGCTCCACCGCAAGATCGATCTGTCCCATCCGTCCGGCGGCGTTGATGCGGGGCGCCAGCATGAAGCCGATGGAGGACGCGCTGACGGTCTCCGGGGCGCAGCCGCACTCCGCCATCAGCGCCGCGATGCCTGGGCGCTTGGTATGCGCCAGAGATTCCAGACCTCTCGCCACGAACACCCGGTTCTCCCCCTGCAGGGGCATCACATCCGCCACGGTGCCGAGGCATACCATGTCGGCGTATTCTTCCAGCACCGTTTCCTGAGAGCCGCACAGGGCGGAAGCCAGCTTGAAGGCCACGCCCACGCCGGAGAGATTCTTATGGGGATAGCCGCCATCGCAGCGGTGGGGGTCCACCACAGCAACCGCGGCGGGCAGCGTCTGCTTGCACTCATGATGGTCGGTGATGACGAGATCAATGCCCAGCTGCTTACACAGCTCCGCCTCATTGACGGCGGTGATGCCGCAGTCCACGGTGACGATCAGCTTGACGCCCTCGGCGTGAAGCTGGTGAATGGCGATGGGATTCAGGCCGTAGCCCTCCTCCAGACGGCCGGGAATGTAGCTCACCACATCCGCGCCGTGGCGGCGGAGAAAATCCGTCAGCAGGCAGGTGGCGGTGATGCCGTCTACGTCGTAGTCGCCGAACACGGCGATCTTCTCACCCCGGGACATGGCAAGTCCCACCCGTCCGGCAGCCTTGTCCATATCCGTCATCAAAAAAGGGTCAAGCAGGGGCGCATTGCAGTCTAAGTAAGCTCTGGCCTGTCGATCATCCCCGATCCCCCGGGAGGCCAGCACCATGGCGGCCAGCGGAGCGTAGCCGCTGCCAACCAATGCGTTGACAGCCCCCGCCTCCAGCTGGGACACCTTCCAAATTCCGTATTTCACGATTCATGCACATCCAGTAATAACATTTTCCCTATATTATAGCAAAAATGAACGGGATGTACAATAGGCAGTTGGGAATTTTCTTGTTTAAGGGATTTCAGGGGTATCTCCCCGCTCCCGCCCCGGCGTGACCTGCATGATGGTCACGGCGAGCAGAGGGGCAAAGATCATGCCGCCCACGCCCCAGAGCTTGTAGCCGACGTACAGCGCCATCAGCGTCACCAGGGGGTCAAGCCCCAGATGCCGCCCCACCAGCTTCGGCTCCAGCATGGAGCGGGACAGGGTGACCACGGCATAAACGCCCAGCAGGCCGATTGCCCTGGCGCCCTCTCCCTGCAAAAAGCAGATCACCGCCCATGGTACCAGCACGGTGCCGGTACCCAGCACGGGCAGTGCGTCCACCAGCGCGACCACCAGCGCCCACAGCGGGGCGTAGGCGATCCGCAGCACCACGAACCCCAGCGTCAGAATGGTGAACGTCACGCCCATCAGCTTCAGCTGCGCCGTCAGCCACCCGCCCACGGCATTTTTCATACGCTTCAGGGCGTCCGCGGCGGGCTTGAGCTTTTCCTCGGGCAGACGTTTTTTCAGCCAGCTTTTGATCTTCGGCAGCCGGGCGGAGATCAGGAAGGAGGAGATCACCGCCGTTCCCAAACTCAGCGCACCGTCGGGAATGTGGCTCAGAATGTTTCCCGCCAGCCCCAGAATATACCGGATGACCTTGTCCAGCAGAGATGTTCCATTGGAGAAGAAGGAGGTCACGTTCTCGCTGAGCAGGGGCTGCACGCTCTGGGGCGTGTGGGACGCCAGCTCCAGCAGCCAGCTTTGCAGCAGGCCGATGCCGGATTTTGCCGTATCCTCCAGATCGGGCAGCACCCCCGCCACCCTTCGCAGCTCCCGCAGAGCAAAGGCGCAGAGAATCAGCACCAGCATGGCAAGAAAGCAGAAGGCCATACTGACGCCGATGCCGGAGCACACACACCGTGGAACCCGCCGTTTCTGGAGGAAGCCCACCATCGGCTCCGCCGCGAAGGCCAGCAGCGCCCCCAGCAGGAAGGGGAAGCACAGCGGCAGAAGAAACCGGGCAGCCAGCCACACGGCAAAAAACGCCGCCAGCACGGATATGCTTTTTTTCACCGCGGGACGCAAAAAGATTCCTCCTTTCCGACAAAAACTCTGGTGATATGGGGTTGCATTCTAAGAAAAGTATGTTACAATACATTGTGGAGAAACAGGTGTTGTTCTGTCACACACAAATTGAACCAGTTTTAAGGAGGTCCGACATGTCGACCAAACCCAAATACTATATTGTAGAGTCTTCCGCCCTGCCGGAGGTTTTCCTGAAGGTAGCGGAGGCAAAGCGTCTGCTTTCCACCGGTGAAGCCTCCACCGTCAACGAAGCCACCCGCATGACCGACATCAGCCGCAGCGCATTCTACAAGTACCGGGACGCCGTGCTGCCCTTCCAGAGCATGATGACCGGCCGCATCATCACCTTCCAGCTGCTGCTCCACGATGAGCAGGGACTCTTGTCCGAGATCCTGGGCGTTTTTGCCGACGCCGGCGCCAATATCAGCACCATCAATTCCATCGTCCCCACAAACGGTACGGCGGTCGTGACCATCTCTGCGGAGACCATCGACCTGACCATGACGCTGGAGGAACTGATGAACCGCCTCTCCGCCATTCAGGGCGTGCTGAAGGCCGACGTGCTGGCCGGATAACCCCATATTCTGAATTGCAAAACCGCCGCCGCTGTTTTCTGCGGCGGTTTTCTTCAGGCAGCACCGTGCAATTCGGCAAGAAGTCTCAGCCAGGATTTTTGTTCCAATTCAAAGTTTCAAAAATGGAGGAATACTGTATGTATTTCCCATTTTTGAAACTGCAGAAGTGGGGCAAAAAGACGGCTGAGACTCGCAGACGCAATTGCGCGGTGCTGCCTTCGTCACACTTCGCCCATCCCTGACATACGATGAATCGGGAGGGGTGCGATATGCTCATCGTGCAGAAATATGGAGGAACGTCCCTTGCGGGAATGTCGCGCCTGCGCGCCGCGGCTCGTAGGGTCACGGGGCTGGCCCGGCAGGGAAATCAGGTCGTCGTGGTGGTTTCCGCTCAGGGGGATACCACGGATATGCTCATCGAAAAGGCAACTCAGGTCAACCGCCGGGGCTCCGCCCGGGAGATGGACGCATATCTTGCCGCCGGGGAGCAGATGTCGGCAGGGCTGATGACCATGGCCATCGGGGCTATGGGTTACAGCGCCGTCAGTCTCACCGGCTGGCAGGCGGGCATCCGGACCGACGGCGTCCACGGCAACGCCCGGATACAAAATATCGACGTCGCCCGCATCCGCCGGCAGCTGGACGCGGGAAAGATCGTGGTCGTGGCAGGCTTTCAGGGCGTCGATCCCGAGGGGGACATCACCACGTTGGGGCGCGGCGGTTCGGACACCACGGCGGTAGCTCTGGCGGCATGGCTGAAGGCCGACCGCTGTCAGATCTTCACAGACGTGGACGGCGTCTATGACCGGGACCCCAGAATTTACTCCGACGCCACCCGTTTCGGGCAGATCAGTTATGCGAAAATGATGACGCTGATCGAGAATGGCGCGCAGGTGCTCCACGACCGCAGTGTGGAGCTTGCCAGAGAGCACGGGATACCGATAGAAGTTCTTTCCGCCTTCACCGGAGACCCCGGCACCATAGTAGGGGATTTAGAATCATACTACCCAACCAAAACGTAAGATATTCCCCGCAGGAGCAAAAAAAGCGTGTAAAAAAGCAACCGTCCCGGACCGTGCTGACAGCACAGTCCGGGACAGAAAATTTTATGGGAAATTTGTGGACTTCTGCTAACAAGAGTAAGACCACGTATTGTACGTGAAGTATTCCATATAGCACCCTCCGTAGAATCGTATGTCAAAATTTCCTCTGAATCTCCGCTACGCCGCGGCTCAGCACATTTTCTGCATTCTCCCCCAGCGCCTGCTTCAGCAGCGCGTATTCCGACAGGCTTCCGTGGGGGACTGCCCACGCCCCGGCGTCGGTTCCGGGGGCGATCTGGCCGCCCATGGCCGCAAAGGCGGCCACATTTTCCATGGCGCTTTCCAGAATCGCCGCCACAGCGGCTTCGTCAAAGCGTCCCATTCCCCGCAGATTCCCGATGGTGGACAGCGTAGGCACCCACACCGTTCCGTTTTCGCGCATGGCGTGGAGGGCGTCCGTGTCCAGATACGCGCCGTGTTCCACGGAATCCACCCCGGCCAGCGCCGCAGCTTCCACCGTCCGGGCGCCGTTGGCGTGGGCCATTACGGCAAAGCCTTCCTCGTGGGCAATATGGATCAGCTCCCGGATGGTTTCCGGGGGAAGGCCGTCCTCAGTCAGCACACCGAAGCGATCAAAATCCATCAGACCGGAGATCATGATTTTGATAAAATCCGCGCCGTCCGCCCGCTTTTGGGAAGCCATAGCGGCATACTGGGATAGATTTTCGTACTTTTCCCCAATAAAGCCGCCGTAGTGACCCTGCGCGCACAGCGGCGACAACGGCGTGCGGTAGGTGATGCCATACTCCCCCGCCAGCGACCGGGCTTTCGCCCCCACGCCCCAGCGGTCGCCGCCGTCACGGAGGTAGGCAAAGCCCAGCTTTTGGTAAGTTTCCAGCACCCGGCGAACCCAGACTTCATCCACGCCCCCGGAATGCCGGGCGGTCGCCCGCTTCCAGTCCGCGCCGTCCAGAACCATGTGAATATGACAATCGCTCCGCACGGGAAAACACTTCCTTTCAGGCTCAGTATAACAGATTTCGGCAGACTGTGCAAGCACGGTCATTTTTCATAAGGTTAGTTGACGCTAACTAAATGCTGTGCTATGATATGGTTAAACTTTCAGAAAGAAGGGTTATTATGATTCAAACGACTGTGCAGGTATCCGGTATGGCCTGTTCCATGTGCGAAGCCCATGTGAACGACGCCGTCCGCAGCGCGCTTAACGTCAAAAAGGTCACCTCCTCCCACGCGAAGGGCGAGACCGTCATTCTGTCCGACGAGCCGCTGGATGAGGGTAAGCTCCGGGAGACGATCAACGCCACCGGCTATCAGGTGGGCGGCATCAGCTCCGCGCCTTATGAAAAGAAGGGCCTGTTCTCTTTCCTGCATAAGTAAACCCCATATTGGAAAAGCCGACAGCGAAAACCGCTGTCGGCTTTGTCTATCAATAGCTCATGCTGAACTCCAATTAGGGTCTATCTGAAATCCGGAAATATGACCAACAGCGAGGGATTTTTCGCCTGATGAAGCCATTTTTCCGCAGGAATACTTTGTGTATTGCAAGGGAAAATGGTGCACAGCAGACGGAAAAGACCCGCTGTTTGGGCGTGTTGACGGTTTTCAGATAGACCCTAAAATCTTTAAAAAAGATTTTAATCAGGAAATAGTATCAGACCGTCAGGTTCTGAATCCACTTGCCCTGTTTCAGCATGACCGTACCAATGACGCACTTGATGAAGTCGGTAGCCTGACAGATAGCGTATAGCGGCAGAATGGGCAGGTTCGTAAACCGGCTCAGGCAGAAGGCCAGCGGCACGCAGAACACCCACATGAAGCAGCTGTCAAACAGGAACGTTACGAAGGTCTGTCCGCCGGAGCGGAGGGTGAAATAGGTGGCGTTGAGATAGGAGCCGAAGGGCATCATCACGGCGGAGATCCAGATCAGCTGCGCCGCCAGATGCCGCACGGCGTCGGTGGTGTTGTAGATGCCGGGGAACGCCTCGGAAACCGCCGCCATCAGGCCGCCGAACACGACGCCCGACGCAATGGACACGGCGATGAGCTTCCGGTTGGTGTCCCGCACGTCCTCCTCCGAGTGCCCCGCGCCCAGCATCTGCCCCATGATAATGCCAACGGAATTGCCCATGGAAAGATAGACGACGCTCCCCAGATTGAACAGGGTGCTGCAAATGTTCATGGCAGGCACCACGTCCAGCCCGCAGGTGGAGTAGCACTGGCTCAGGACGGCCATGCCGCTGGACCAGAGGAATTCGTTGACCAGCAGGGGCATACCCTTGATGGTGATGATCTTCAGCAGCTTGCCGGGGATGTACATGGAACGGTAAGCGCCCACGATAAAGGCGTTTCGGGCTTTGTGGGAATGCGTCCACCCCGCCACGATGGCAAGCTCCACGTACCGGGAAATGACCGTGGCGATGGCCGCGCCCTCCACGCCCATTTCCGGCGCGCCGAATTTGCCGAAGATCAGGATGTAGTTCAGCACCAGATTCACGAACACCGCCGCAATGCCGCCCAGCATGGGAATGAAAGTCTCCCCGGTCTCCCGGAGGGTGCTGGAATAGGTGTTGGTCAGGGCGAAGGGCAAAAAGCCCCAGAGCATGATGGCCAGATATTTAAGGCCGTGATCCAGCGCCCCGGCGGCAGTGGCGGCGTCGCCCTCGCCGGTGAGGTAAAGCCCGATCAGCTGAGAGCCGCCCAGCAGGAAAATAGCCGCGCCCACCAAAGAGATGACGATACAGATCAGGAACTTAAACCGGAAGGTGTGGCGGATACCCTCGTCATCCTTGGAGCCATAAAACTGGGCGGTGAAGATACCCGCGCCGGAGCTTGCGCCGAAGACGCACAGGTTGAATACGAACAGCAGGCCGTTGACGATGGAAACGCCGCTCATGGGAACGGTGCCGACCTGCCCGACCATGATGTTGTCCAGCAGGGACACAAAGTTGGTGATGCCGTTCTGGATGATAATGGGGACGGCTACCCCAAAGACCCGGCGGTAAAACGCCTTGTCTCCGATGTAACGATGATGCATAAAAACCTCAAATCAGAATTTTTCAGACAGGGCTGGGAAGGCCCCCCATTTAGGGGAGCCTTCCAAAAGTGTGCGCACAGAATCAGATTTCTTTTCCGCCGATGAACACCCGCTTCTGGGTGTAATCCGCGTTGGTGACAACGAAGTCCGCCAGCTTGCCGGTCTCGATGGTGCCGACCTTGTCCGCCGCGCCGATGGCCTTGGCGGGGTTGAAGGTCGCCGCACGGATGACCTCTTCCTCGGGGACGTTCCACTTCAGGACGTTTTGCAGGCAGGTCCACAGGTTGGTAGCAGAGCAGGCGATGGTGCCGTCGGCCAGCTTGGCCACGCCGCCGCGAAGCCACGCGTCCTGACCGCCCAGCTGGAACCTGGTTCCCTCCGGCTCACCGGCGCAGCGGCCGGAATCGGAGATCAGCACCATCCGGTCACGGAACATGGTGAAGGCGAGACGGACAGCGGCAGGATGGATATGGTAACCGTCGCAAATGATCTCAGCCTGAACGCCCGGGGTCTCCACCGCGGCGGGAATGACGCCGGGGTTGCGGTGGTGGATGGGGGGCATGGCGTTGTACAGGTGGGTCAGGTGGGTGACACCGGCGTCGATGGCGGCTCTGGCGTGGTCATAGTCGGAATCGGTGTGGGCGATGGAGACGGTACACAGCCCCTTGGCCTTGGCGACAAATTCCGCCGCGCCGGGCAGTTCGGGCGCGACATCCACGATGCGGACAAGACCGCCGCAGCCCTCGTACAGCTTCTTGAAGCCCTCAAAATCCGGGTCCTTCAGGTAGTCGGGGTTCTGTGCGCCGCGCTTCTTGTAGGAGAAGTAGGGCCCCTCCATCTGGATGCCCATGAGACGGGACAGTCCCTCGGGGGCTTCGGCGTGGAGCTGCTTCGCGGTGGCGAAGGCTTTTTCCAGCACGTCGTAGGGCAGGGTCATGGAGGCGGGGGCAAAGGAGGTCACGCCGCACTTGGCATAGAAAGCGGCCATCCGCTTGAGTCCCTCGTAATCGCCGTCGGAGAAGTCCGCGCCGGAGTTGCCGTGGCTGTGGACGTCGATCAGGCCGGGGATGACGGTGGCACCGTTTAAGTCAACGGCGTCAGCGGGGACGTTTTCGGGGAGAATTTCGCCGAACAGGCCGTCCCGCACCTCAAAGGCACCGGTACGGAACCGGAAATCGGGAGTAAAAATTCGCGCGTTTTTGTAAAACATGGTCTTTCTCCTTTTCGGGCTGAATATTTTCCGTATGAGTATGGTAGCACGCCGCGGCGAAAAAAGCAATCCGGAATCGCGGAGTTTTCCCAAATCTTTTCCTTAAGGCAGCACCGCACAATTCGGCAAGAAGTCTCAGGCAGGATTTTTGATCCAATTCAAAGTTCCGAAAATGGAGGAATACTGTATGTATTTCCCATTTTCGGA
>ERZ780226.803-NODE-803-length-27100-cov-6.017304_pt1 | contig 27100 bp, 27 predicted proteins | sample MGYA00511165_ERZ780226 | MGnify/ENA primary metagenome ERZ780226 (study PRJEB29588, sample SAMEA2152373) | human gut metagenome | biome: human gut; feature: human-associated habitat; material: faeces | place: Denmark | collected 2008/2010 ...
TCAAAAAATAGAAAATAGAGTATTAAATGATTCTATTCATAAAAGAAAAGAATTTTTAATAAAATTAAAGCTAGAAGTTTATTATAGAAGTAATGCAGGAAAGGTTAATGAAACTAGATATGGAAACTATTCTTTTGAAGATTTAGTTAAATTGTATAAAGAATGGCAAAATGGTAATAAATACGAAGAAACCATAAAGCAGGAAAGAAAAATTATGAATGATGATATTAGATATAATGTTTTGAAAAGAGATAACTTTACTTGCAAATTATGTGGTATATCAGCTAAAGATGGAGCAAAACTTCACGTTGATCACATTATCCCAGTATCTAAAGGCGGAAAAGCTGTCATGAGTAATCTTCAAACCCTATGTGATAGATGTAATATGGGTAAAAGTAATAAAATGGAAGATTATAGTTCGAAAAATAGTATGATCTGTCCAGATTGTGGAGGTAAATTAATAGAGCGTAAAGGAAAATATGGAATTTTCATTGGCTGCAGTAATTATCCGAAATGCCATTACAAAAAAAGTAAAAAATAACTTAATAGACAACAAACTATTAAGTTTTTTTATTAATAAACCAATAAAAATTATATAACCCTAACTACTTTATAATAAATACGGCTGGTATCCTATTTAAAGACAATAAAAATATTGGCTTTAAATAGCACTTTAAGACTCAAGACTTAAAGTGACAAAAAATAACAAAATAAATATCTTACCCTTTATAATATCTCTAAAATATGATACAATGAAATAGAGAAAAGTGAGGTAACAAGATGCAAATACAAGAATTAAATAAAGAACAACAAAAAGCAGTTAATCATATAGATGGACCAATGCTTGTTTTAGCAGGAGCAGGTTCAGGAAAAACCAAAGTATTAACAAATAGAATAGCAAATCTAATCGAAAATGGTATAAGTCCATATAACATATTAGCTATAACATTTACTAATAAAGCCGCTAAAGAAATGAAAGATAGAGTAGTAAGATTAATAGGAAAAGAAGCCTATAATATTCAAATATCAACATTCCATTCCTTAGGCCTAAAAATATTAAAAGAAAACTATAGTATGTTAGGCTATGAAAAAAACTTTACTATTATAGATAGTGATGATGTCCTAACAATCATAAAGAAAATATTAAAAGATAAAAATATGTCTAAAGATAGATATAACCCAAGAGAAATAAAAAATAAAATAAGTTCTGCTAAAAATGAAATGATGAGTATAGATTCATTTGCTAAAGTAGAGTTTGATCACAAAGTAGTCGAAGTCTATAAAGAATATCAGCAAAAACTAAAAAATGGTAATTCTGTAGATTTTGATGACTTACTAATACTACCAATAAAACTATTCAGAAACTATCCTCGTGTATTAGAAGAATATCAAGATAGATATAAATACATCCTAATAGATGAGTATCAGGATACCAATGAAGCCCAATATATCTTTAGTAAACTATTATCAGCAAAGTATCGAAATATCTTCGTAGTAGGAGATAATGATCAAGCAATATATGCCTTTAGAGGAGCCAACTACAAGAATATCCTAAACTTCGAAAAAGATTATCCTGAGGCCAAAACAATCCTACTTGAAGAAAACTATCGTTCAACCAAAACCATATTAAATGCCGCTAATAGCGTAATCAAAAATAATCATGAAAGAAAAGATAAAAACCTATGGAGTAATAATGCAACTGGTAATAAAATAAAATATAAAGAAGTAGCAAACGAAAAAGAAGAAGCATCATTCGTCGGAACTGAAATAAAAAGACTATTAAGTGAAGGCATAAACGAAGAAGATATAGCGGTATTATATCGTACTAATGCTCAGTCTCGTGTTATCGAAGAAGAAATGCTAAAGAAAAATATTAAATATAGAGTTGTAGGAAGTTTCTACTTCTATAATAGAAAAGAAATAAAAGACCTATTATGTTACTTAAGGCTAATAAATAATCATAAAGATGATGTAAGCCTGCTTAGAGTAATAAATACCCCAAGAAGAGGAATCGGAGATAAAACAATTGAGACTCTAACTGAAGAAGCAACAACTAGAGAATTATCTCTATATGAAACAATAAGTAAAGGAAAAGAACTAGAGTTCAAAAACCTAATCGAAGACCTAACCAAAGCTAGTGAATCATTATCACTAACTGAATTAATAGATGAAATTTTAGAAAAAACCGGTATCAAAAAAGAACTATCAACATCCAAATTACTCGAAGATGAAATAAGACTAGAGAACCTAAATGAGTTCAAAGGCGTAACCAAAAGTTATGAAGAAGAATACGGAACTGCCTCACTCGGAGACTTCCTAGACGAAATCTCATTAGTAAGTGACATGTCCGAACATCAAGATAGTTCAAATAGAGTAAGCCTAATGACAGTCCATTCCGTTAAAGGACTAGAATTTGATTATGTCTTCATTGTCGGTATGGAAGAAGGAATATTCCCTCATTATAATGCCATCAATGATGGAAGTAATTCCGCTATTGAAGAAGAAAGAAGACTATGTTATGTCGCTATAACAAGAGCCAAAAAAGAATTATATATCACATCAGCAGATACCAGAATGTTATTTGGTAATCCAATGAGAAATCAACCTAGTAGATTTATTGATGAAATAGATAAAGAATATATCGATAAAGAAAGACCAAAAAAATTAGAAAAAATGATAACTAAAGTAAAAAAGGCTGTCGACAAAAATGCCACTTATGAAGTAGGAGAACATATCTCTCATACCGAGTTTGGTGAAGGAATAGTAATAAGTGTTGATAAATCCATCATAACCGTAGCCTTTCCACATCCAATTGGTATAAGAAAACTAATGAAAGGCCATCCAAACATAACCAAATTATAAAAAAGAAAAGAGGAGTAGTTATGAAAAAAACACTACTAGGTTTTACCATAGTATTACTATTAATGATATCAGAAATATTAATACTAAATAACGATATATCATCACTAAAAGCATCAAATAAGATATTACAAGAAGACCTAAAAGATAAGAAAAATATAAGTACTTTAAAAGAAGAAAAAGAAGACTTAAATACCTCAGTATCCAATTTACTTGCAGTCTCTACCTTCAGTGATGAAGATATAGAAGAAATAATGACTAGTGAAAAAACAATCTCAAAAGATCTTGAAGACAATATAACATCACTAGAAAATACCATCATAGATTTAGAAGATAAACTATCAAGTCTTCAAAAAGAATACTATAAACTAGTCAAAGAAAATGCTGAAAAAAATAGTTTCTATATTTCAAATGTACCCTTTATCAATCAGTATCCCAACTACCCAACCGGTTGTGAATCAGTAGCCATAACCATTCTTCTAAATTACTATGGAGTAGCAGTAACACCAGATGATATCATAAACAAATTACCAAAAGGAAGCGTTCCTATAACCAAAGATGGTAAACTATATGGAGGCAATCCTGAAGTAGAGTTTATAGGTAATCCCTATAGTTTAAATGCTTACGGAGTATATGAAAAACCAATTGCTAATGTTGCTAGCCAATATAAAAGTGGTATCAAAATAGCAACAGGAACCAGTTTTGAAAAAATACTAGAAGTAGTAAAAACCGGCAAACCAGTTATGGTGTGGACCTCCATGTCACTAGCAGTCCCATATATATCACAGTCTTGGATATATGAACCAACAGGAGAAACAATTTACTGGAAGGCCAATGAACATGCTGTAGTAATAATAGGCTATACCGAAGATAAAGTCATAATATCAGACCCAATAAATGGTAAAGCCAAATACCAATCAAAAAGTATCTTCAAAGAAAGATATAACTATTATGGAAAGAAGGCGTTATATTACTAATGAGAAATAAAAAAGTAAACAAAATATTACCATCTATCATCATAATTATAACTCTAATAATATTTAGCCTTCTAGTATATACCCTATATCAAAAAATAAATTTAAGTAACAAAAATAAAGAATTAAATAACTACCTAAAAGAACATCAAGAATTAACTGAAGAGATAGAAGATCTAAAAAACATTAAAGAAAATTATACAATTATTAAAAATATTTTGCAGACAGATATAATAGAATTAGAAAAGATGTATTTGCGTTTTAATACAAAGACGAACAAAACAATATTAGAAATTTATGATGAGGAAAACATGTATAACACTTTGGAAATTCCAAATATTGAGGAGCCAAATGTAAAACAAAATAAAAAAATAAAAGTTTTTATATAGAAAGGATTTGAAACTTATGAATATTACTTTTTTAGGAGCCACAAAAACAGTAACAGGCTCAAACTTCTTGCTAGATGCGGCAGGTAAAAAAATATTAGTAGACTGTGGTCTACACCAAGGAAAAGCAACTGAAGAAATGGAAAACTATGAAGACTTTGCATTCAATGTAAACGAAATTGATTGTATGCTACTTACACATGCACACATAGACCATTCAGGAAGAATTCCAAAATTATATGTAGATGGATACCGTGGACCAATTATTGCAACAAAAGCAACATGCGATTTATGTACAATAATGCTTCCAGATAGTGGTCATATTCAAGAAATGGAAAATGTTTGGAAAAATAAAAAAAGAGCAAGAACAGGAAAACAAGAATTACCACCATTATATACAGCACAAGATGCAATAGACTGTTTAAAGCTATTTAAACCAGCCAACTATGATGAGATAATTGATATAGATGAAAATATAAGTATAAGATTTAATGATGCTGGGCACATGCTAGGTTCAAGCATTATAGAAGTATGGGTAAAAGAGAATGGAGAAACTAAAAAAATAGTTTTCTCAGGTGATTTAGGAAACAATGATATTCCATTACTAGATTCTCCAACAATGATAGAAACAGCAGACTACCTAGTTATGGAATCAACATATGGAAACAGACTTCATATAAGAAATGATGAAAAAGCTGAAATGTTTCTAAATATAGTTTCTGAAACATTAGATAATGGAGGAAATGTTATCATACCATCATTTGCAGTAGGAAGAACACAAGAAATTTTATACGAACTAAACAAATTAAAAGAGCAAAGAACAGATGAAGAATTCATGAAAAAATATGAAACATTAATGAAAGCACCAGTTTATGTAGATAGCCCTTTAGCAATATCTGCAACAGAAGTATTCAAACAAAACATGAACCTATTTGAAGAAGAAGTTAGAAAAGAAATAGAAAAAGGAGATAACCCACTAGAATTTCCAGGACTAAAATTTACACAAACAGCTGAAGAATCAAAAGCATTAAATGATGATCCATACCCACATATTATAATTTCAGCAAGTGGTATGTGCGAAGTTGGACGTATTAAACATCATTTAAAACATAACCTATGGAACCCAAAAAATACAATTCTATTTGTTGGTTACCAAGCACCAGGAACATTAGGAGCAAAAATCGTAGCAGGCGAAAAGAAAGTAAAAATATTTGGAGAAGAAATTGCAGTAAATGCAAGAATTGAATATATTGAAGGATATTCTGGTCATGCTGATCAAGAATGGTTATTAAACTTTGTATATTCATTTATAACAAAGCCAAAACACATATTCCTAGTACATGGAGAGCCAGAAGCACAAGTAGTATTAAAAGGAAAAATTCAAGATACAACAGATATTCCAGTAACAATACCAGATTATGGAGAAAACTACGAACTAACAGATAGAATAAAAGTTGTATCTAAGGTTGAACAAGCAGACCAATACAAATATTTAAGACTAGAAGTAATGGATAGATTAGCAACATTAAAAGAAGAATTAGAAGATATGTCTAAGATGATAAAAGAAGATATATCAGATGAAGATAAAAAAGAAGAAGAAATAGCAGAAATAAACAACAAAATAAAAGAACTAGAGCAACAAATAGTTAAGGTTATTTCATAAAGGAGACCAGCAATGGAAAAGTATTATAATGATGCAATAATAGGAAACCAAAATATATTAGCAAGCTTTACAAAACAGGGAGAAATATTAAGATTACTATATCCAACAAGAGACTATAAGCAAATGATAGATTTCTTCCATGTAGGATTAAAAATAAATGATTCAAGACTTGTATATTTACATGAAGATATTAATAATATCTATATGCAACAATATGAAGAAGATACAAATATATTAAATACAGAAATATTAAACACATATTTTAATTTAAAAGTTGTTCAAACAGATTATGCATCAATTAAAGAAAATGTTTTAGTAAGAAAATATAAGTTTACAAATGAAAATACAATAGACCTAAACTTAAATTTCCTTGTACATTCAAGCCTTACATCATCTCCAGAAAACAGAGTAAGTGGAATGTGCAGAAATGATGCTTTAATTCAATACAATCACGAATATATGCTTTGCACATTTTCAAAAGAAAAGTTATTAAGTTCACAAATTAATAACAGCAAATCAAATATTGAAGATGGAAAAATTGGAGATAAAGATTATGTAGGAATGTCTTCAAATTCAAGCATAAGTTATGATTTAGGTACTTTAAAACCAAATGAAACTCGCGAATTTGAGTTATATATTTTTATTGAAGACAGCAAAATTGGACTAGATAATTTAGAAAAAACAATAGATAGAATAAGAAAAATAGATTTTAGAACTGAATACGAAGCGGTAAAAAAATACTGGAAAAAATACGTAAAAGATCATGATGGACTAGAATTAGATTTAGCTGAAACTCCAAAAAACAGAAAAATAAAGCAAATTTATACAAGAACGATTTTATTGTATTCACTACTTGTAAACCACGAAACAGGTGGAATATCAGCTGCTGTTGAAGTTGATGAAAATTTAAAGCAATGTGGAGGTTACCAATATTGTTGGCCAAGAGATGCAGTATTTACTACAACAGCAATGGACATTTTGAAAATGAAAAAAGAAGTTGAAAAATTCTACAAAAGCTTTTGCAAAAATACACAAAGCAGAAACGGAATGTGGGAACAACGTTTCTTTACAGACGGACGTTTAGCACCTTGTTGGGGATACCAAATAGATGAAACAGCATCAGTTATAGTAGGAGTATATAACCATTACAAAGTAATAGAAGATAAAAAATTCTTAAAAGATAATTTAAAAATGTGTGAAAAAGCAATAAACTTTTTGAAAAAATACGTAGAAGATATATTCCAAGAAACAAATAAATGTGGAATAAGCTATGACTTATGGGAAGAATATGAAGGAGTTAACCTATACGCAGTATCAAGCATATTTGCAAGTTTCAATGCAATGATAAAAATATATGAAGAACTAAAAGAAGAATTTACAAAAAATAGAGTTAAACAAGAAAATGTAAACAAAGAAAAAGAGACGCTAAGAAATTTAAGTGTTACATTAAGAGAATACATTTTAAAGAATTTCTATGATGAAAGTAAAAAGAGCCTAGTTAGAAACTTGGAAGATAAAACACTAGATATAAGCATTTTAGGAACAGTAATTCCTTTTGAATTATTCTCACCAAAAGACAAAAAAATACTAAACACAGTTGAAAGAATAAACATGACATTAAGAACATACACAGGTGGTTATAAAAGATTTGAAACAGACACATATAGAGAAGGAAAACCATGGATAATAGCAACACTATGGATAGCAGAATATTACCTAGAAATAGGCGAAAAACAAAAAGCAAAAGAATGCTTCGACTTTGTAATAAAAACAAGCACAGAACATGGATTCCTAGCAGAGCAGGTAAATAACAGCACAATGCAACCAGACTGGGTAATAGGCTTAGGTTGGTCACATGCAATGTTTATAGAAACTTTGAAGAAAATGATAGAAAAGGGAATAGTAAAATAGCAAAGTTTGGAGATTTTTTCTCCAAACTATTGACATTTATGGAAATTTGTAGTATTATATTTAAGTATTAAAGAAGAAGTTATCCACTTCTCACCTTAACTATAAAGGAAAAGGTTTATATACTTTTAAATAAAAAAAGATATATTATGTGGATTACTTGTTTTTTAAAAACAAGTTTTTATTTTTTTGGGGGTGAATCACATAAAACAAGAATTACCAGTTAATGAACAAATTCGTTTTAAAGAGGTTCAAGTAATTGATGAACAAGGTCAAAAAGTTGGCAAGTTACCTATTAATGAAGCTTTAGATTTAGCTGCTTCTAAAGATTTAGATTTAGTTTTAGTTTCAGGAAATAGTGATAATCCAGTTTGTAAAATAATGAACTATGGTAAGCACAAATTCGAACAAGCTAAAAGAGAAAAGGAATCTAGAAAAAAACAAAAAACAGTTGAATGTAAAGAATTAAGAGTAACACCAAACATTGAAATACATGACTTCACTTTTAAAGCTAAAAATGCTAGAAAATTCTTAAGCGATGGAAACAAAGTAAGAATTACAGTTAGATTTAGAGGTAGAGAAGTTAACTATGTAAAAATGGGTGAAGATGTTTTAAACCAATTTATTGAAGAACTTAAAGATGTTGCTACAGTTGAGAAAAAGCCGTTCTTAGAGGGTAAAAACATGTTTATAATATTAGCACCTAATAAATAAAATTAAGGGAGGAATTTAAAATGCCAAAACTAAAAACAAACAAAGCAGCTGCAAAAAGATATTCATACACAGCTAGCGGAAAAGTAAAAAGAACAAAATCAAACAGAAGACACTTATTAGCAAATAAAACAACAAGACAAAAGAAATCTGGAAAAATTCAAAACGCTTATGCAGATAAAACATGCGAAGCAGGAATCAAAAAAATGTTACCATATGGAAACTAATTAGAAGGAGGAGAATAATATGGCAAGAGTAAAATCAGCAATAGCTACAAGAAAAAAACATAAAAAAGTATTAAAACAAGCAAAAGGATACTTTGGAGCAAAAAGTATTAGATTTAGAAATGCAAAACAAGCAGTATTAAAATCAATGGCATATGCATATGTTGGAAGAAAAGATAAAAAGAGCGATTTCAGAAGACTATGGATAACAAGAATTAATGCAGCTGCAAGAATGAATGGAACAACATACAGCAAATTAATGGCAGGATTAAAGAAAAACAATATTGCTATTAATAGAAAAATGTTAGCTGAATTAGCTGTAAACGATAGTGCAGCATTTACAGCATTAGTAAAACAAGCAAATGCATAAAAATAATAAAAAAACGTTTCTATTTTTTAAGAAACGCTTTTTTAATATGTATGGAGGAATGTATGAAAGATTATATAACGGTAATTGGACGGAGGACTAGCTGGAACAGAGGCTGCATATCAAATTGCAAAAAGAGGTATAAAAGTTAAACTATATGAAATGAAACCAGAAAAGTTTTCTCCTGCTCATTCAAGTAAGGAGCTAGCAGAAATAGTATGTAGCAATTCTTTTAAATCAAACAGTATAACAAATGCTTGTGGGCTTTTAAAAGAAGAACTAAGAAACTTGGGTTCATTACTAATTCAAATTGCAGACGAAACAAAAGTACCTGCAGGACAAGCATTAGCAGTAGATAGAGAAACTTTTTCAAAAAGGGTTACTGAGGAAATTGAGAAGAACTCTAATATTGAGATTATAAGGGAAGAAGTAGAAAATATAGAAGCAGAAGATGGAATAGTTATAATTGCAACAGGTCCATTAACATCTGAAAAAATGGCAGAACAAATAATAAGCATAACAGGAAAAGATAGATTAGCATTTTACGATGCAGCAGCACCAATAATTGAAAAAGATAGCATAAACTTTAACATTGCTTTCTATGGCGATAGATATGGAAAAGAAGGAGATAGCAGTTATATAAACCTTCCTATGAATAAAGAGGAATACGAGATTTTCTATAATGAACTTGTAAATGCTGAAATTGTAACTCTTCACGAATTTGAAAAAAAGGAAATTTTTGAAGGTTGCATGCCAATAGAAGTTATGGCAAAAAGGGGAGAAGATACAATAAGATTTGGACCACTAAAACCAGTAGGTTTTACAGATCCAAGAACAAACTCAAGACCATATGCAATAGTTCAACTAAGGCAAGATAATACTTCAGGAACATTATACAATATGGTAGGGTTTCAAACAAATTTGAAATTTGGAGAGCAGAAACGAGTATTTTCATTAATACCAGGACTTGAAAACGCTGAATTTGTAAAATATGGAGTAATGCACAGAAATACATTTATAAATTCTCCAGAATTATTAGATAATACATATAACCTAAAAGCAAAATCAAATATATACTTTGCAGGACAAATAACAGGTGTGGAAGGATATGTAGAATCAATTGCCTCTGGCTTAGTTGCAGGTTTAAATGCTGTTGCTAAATTTAATAACACTGAAAAAATAACATTCCCAAATGAAACAGTTATAGGAGCATTATCAAGCTACATATCAACAGAAAATACAAAATTTCAACCAATGAATGCAAATTTTGGAATACTACCACCACTTGAGGAAAAGATTAAAGATAAGGTTCAAAGATATACAAAAATGGCCGAAAGAGCACTAAAAAGCCTAGAAATTTAAAGAAGTTGAGCAGTTCTCTACCTGCTCTGTTTTTATTTGAGCATAAAAAAAGATATGTGTCTCTACACACATATCTGTGCTATTAGTCTGTCAGACTTCATGTTTAAGCTGTAATTATTATAGCATTAATTTTAATATATGTCAAATATTTTGAAAAACTTTCATTATAATTAAATGAAAGTTTATTAAAATATTGAGAATTATAACGAATTACCTAAAAAACGTTGAAATTTGCGTAAAAAAGTGCTACAATTAAAAAGACGCTAAAATTCGACAAAAAATTTGTTTTAGGGGGAAATATCATGAAAGATATTAAAATTTTCGCTTGTAATTCAGCAGAGAGTTTTACACAAGAAATATGCGATACATTAGGATTACCTATGGGTAAAAAAAAGTCATTTAAATTTGCAAATGACAACAATTTTGTTCAATTTTTAGAAACAGTTAGAGACCAGGACGTATTTATAGTACAAACAACAATGCCACCAGTAAACGAAAGAATTATGGAATTATTAATAACTGTAGAAGCTGCAAGAAGAGCATCAGCTAAGAGAATAACAGCAGTTCTACCATATTTTATGTATTCAAGATCAGATAAAAAAGATCAACCAAGAATACCAGTTACAGCAAAACTTATGGCAACATTATTAGAAGCTGCAGGAGTTGATAGAGTAATCACATGTGACTTACATAACGCAGCAATACAAGCATACTTTGATATTAATTGTGATAGATTAACTGCAAAACATTTATTAGAAAGATACTTCAAAGCTAAGCACTTAGAAGATATAGTAGTTGTTGCAACAGATGCAGGAAGCTCAAAGAAAGCATATAAATATTCACATTTCTTTGATTGCCCATTAGCATTAATAGATAAAAGAAGAGAAGATAATAACGATAAAGCAGTTGCTACAAGCATAATAGGAGACGTTAAAGGAAAAACTGCATTAATATTTGATGATGAAGTTAGTACAGCAGGAACTCTAGTTGAAGCTGCTAATATTTTAAAAGAGAATGGAGCAAAGGAAATTTATGCAGGAGCAGCACATGGTGTACTTGTTGGACCAGCAATAGAAAGAATTAAAAATTCTCCAATTAAAGAATTAGTTGTAACAAACACTATTCCAATTGAACCAGAAAAACAAATAGATAAAATTAAGGTGGTTTCAATAGCACCACTATTTGCAGAAGCAATTAAGAGAATTAATGAATCTAAACCTTTAGGTGATTTATTCGAATATGATAAATAAAATTTTAAGCAGTAGGTTTTTAATCTACTGCTTTTTACTTATGCTTTATGAAGCATATCATTTTTTAAATCCCAAAGTTTTTGAGATAAATCAACATAGTATTTATGTGGGTTGTTAATACGTTTAACTTCGTCCCATAGTGAATTTAACTCATCTTTGCAATGTTTAGAAATGCTCTCCAAATTAGGTAAACTATAAACTAATTCTCCGTTTTTAAAAATTTGTTCTTGCAAAGGCTTACAGTAGTAATTTAATAGAGCCTTTTTTCTCCAAGGGTTTTCAGGGTCGAAAATTGAATAATTGTTATCTGGAATTTGCTCATCATGTAAAGTTATTACATCTGCTAATGCTTTTTCAGTTTCTTTTGAATAGAACCTATAAACTTTTTTAAAGCCTGGATTGATAATCTTTGCAACATTTTCAGATATTTTAATTTTTGGAATAATTTCTCCATTTTTTTCAATAGCACTTAATTTATAAACACCACCAAATACGGGGTCACTTTTAGCAGTAATAAGATTTTCGCCAACTCCAAATGAATCAATTTTTGCACCTTGGTCTAAAAGTGAAGTAATTAAATTTTCATCTAATGAATTGCTTACACAAATTTTGCAATCTTGAAATCCATTTTCATCTAGAATTTTACGTACTTTTTTAGAAAGATAAGCTAAATCTCCACTATCTAATCTAACAGCTTTAGGTCTATAACCTTTAGGAAGCAAAACATCATTAAAAACTTTAATGGCATTTACAACACCAGAATTTATAGTATCATAAGTATCAATAAGTAGTGTACAGTCGTCTGGGTATACTTCAGCATAAGCCTTGAAAGCATCATATTCAGAATTAAAACTTTGCACAAAGCTGTGTGCCATTGTACCACTTGCAATAGTTCCAAACTTTTGGGCAGTTGATGTACAAGATGTTCCAATACAACCACCAATAACAGCAGCTCTTGCACCTAAAATAGCAGCATCAATAGAATGTGCACGTCTTGCACCAAATTCCATAACTGGACGTCCCTTTGCAGCAGATACAATTCTAGTTGATTTTGTTGCAATTAAACTTTGATGGTTAAGAAGAAGTAAAACCATAGTTTCTATAATTTGTGCTTCAATAATAGGTGCTCTAACTGTAAGCAAAGGTTCATTAGGAAAAATAACAGTACCTTCAGGAATAGCCCAAATGTCACCAGTAAATTTAAAAGTTTTTAGGTAATCTAAAAATTTATCAGAAAATTTATTTAAACTATTTAAATATTGAATATCATCATCTTCAAATTTTAAATTACAAATATAATCTATAACTTGCTCTAAACCTGCACAAATTGCATAACCACCGTTCATCTGGAATGCGTCTAAAAAACACATCAAAATATGCAATAGTATCTTTCATATTATTATTAAAATATCCATTAGACATAGTAAGTTCATAAAAGTCTGTAACTAAACTTAAATCTCTTTTATCCATAAAAAACACCCTTTCAAATTCAATTAAAGAGATTATATCATTTTTGTCAAGAATTATGCAATGGCTATAAAAATAAATTTATTGAATAAACAAAAGGAAAAAAGAGCAAACTAGAGAATAAATAATTTAAACTATCTAAAATGTCCGCACAAGTGATTGCTAACTTGAATATAATATGGTAAGATATTTATATAAAACAAGTTAATAATTTTTCCCTGCATAGTGCGAACGGTCAGAAATTTTAGAACCAACAGTTAAGGAAAGGGAGTCCAAAGCTCTTGATATGGCGTGCATGCTTACACTTTTAATTTTAGTAGTAAGAAGCCCATGAGTACCAAGGCAGACACCCACCTGTGTAAGAGCAGGTCCTTAAAATTTCTATCAAAAACGGCTAAGGTGGGGAATTTTTTAATGTTTTATGCAAATATTTTTTAAAAGTATTGCAAATAATAAAAGTATGTGATATAAATTAGATATAATTTTTGAAAGGAGAAATAATATGGATTTAGAAAATAATAACCCAGAAATGGATGAAGAATTAGATAACATTATTCTATTAAATGATGAGGATGGAAACGAAGTAAAATTCGAGTTCTTAGATTTAATTGAATATGGAGGAGAAGAGTATGTAGTACTTTTACCAGCAGAAGAAGGAGAAGATGCTGATGAAGTAGTTATACTAAAAGTAGAAGATACAGATTCAGAAGATGAAGAATCTTATGTTGGTGTAGATGACCAAGAAATCTTAAATGCAGTATTTGCAATATTTAAAGATAAATTTAAAGATGAATTTAATTTTGTTGATTAATAAAAAGTGGGAGCAATGAAGATATTGCTCCCATTAATTTTTGTTGATTTTTATGTTAACATATGCTATACTATATAGGTATGTTGGTATATCTAATGAGTAGTTTGAAAAGGAGATAAACATATGAGCTATTATTATAACGAATGTGTTAAACTCAAAGACGCAATGACAATGAATCTCAAGCAAACAATTCGGTTTTGGAACGTACCAGATCTTCAGGTAAATGGAGAGCTTCTTCCTGAAAATGCTCTGGTTAATGCAACTTTCGTTATGAAATTACCAGATGGAAGTTTGTATGTTGGAGTAGACTGGGAGACAGATGATGACGAAGGCTCTTACATGAGTACTGTTGGCGAATTCAAAACGCTGGATGAACTGCAAGAGAAATTCCCAAGTCTTTTAGATTTGTATGGATGCTTGTCGGCTATTGCGTAAACTGCAAGCCGGTCACGTGTAAATACATGTGACCGGCATTTTTTATATTAATAAAAAAGAAAGAATAAGAAGTTCTTAATCTTTCCTAGTGCCATTGACGTAGTTATCTACAACTTTTTTCGGCTCTCTTGACGATTGATACAAATATCAATCAATTTATTATTTTAAATTTAACATAACTTTTATAAATATTCAAGAGTTTTAAATGAAATTTATTGAGAAAAATGTAATTTTATGATATTGTTTAGCTATATGAGTAATTTTTAAGAGTAACTGATAGGAAGGAAAAATTATGAATAAAGAAATCTCTATAATAATAAAAAACATTAAAAAGAAAAATATTGATTATCAAGATATACCATTGGAGTTAAGAAATAATATTGATATTATAGAAGCAGAAAGAAAATCAGGAATGAGAGTATATTCTCATAGAGGATATGATGTGATTTTTAATAGATTTTTTGTTCAAGAATACATAATGGATTTTAGTAATAATAGTATATTAGAAACAATAATAACCAATTTTGAATTATTTGATGACTATTATGAGTATTTAAAAGGCAATATATATGAAAAGTCTTGCTACTATCAATGTGAATTTACTTCAAGACAGGTAAAAAAATACAAAATAGATGTTAATAAGATTAAGAATAATGCTTTTATAGATGATACTATTGCAGATGATAGTCTTGATAATGAATTAGAAAATTTACATGCTGAATTTAAAAATGCAGAATTAAAAAAAGAAAAAAATAAATTGTGGATTAACAAAGTTTTAGATTGCAAAAATTTAAAAGAGTTAATAAAAGTTCTAAATAATTTTGAAAAAAGCAAATATCACGAATATTATTTTGAAGATATACTTATCTACTATTTCATTAAGGATAAACCTAAAAAAGCATTTAAAATTTTGATGGATGCAATAAATAATTGTGAGAACATTATATCAGAAGAAAAGATGTGTTTATATTTTCCTGCAAAAGAAGTGTTAAATTCAATTAATTACAATAAAAATGTACGAGCACCAGCAACGATTAGCAGATATATAAAGAAAATAAAAAATTTGGCAGATGACATAGCCAATAATAATTATACAAAAGAAACTAACTGCAAATTTGATATAAGAACAAATTATTTTATAATTGAAGAATCATATAAAATAACAGGGGAAAATTGGCCAATTATAATTAGAAAGTATTTCTATGATATTAAAGAACTTATAGAATATTTAGATGGAAATTTATCTGATTGTGATTTATCAAAAGCAGTAATTTCAGAAGAAGATATAAAAAATTGTAAAATAAATGAGAATACATTATTACCATTAGATAGCACAAAAATATCACATATAGTAAATAAGTATTATGAATCGGAAAAATTTTGGGTTTTACAAAAATGGACAGATCAAAACGGAAATACTTTACTTGAAAGAAAAAGAGGGTTTAAATACTTTTTTAATTATATTTATTATTTGCATAATGATTTGAGCAATGCTGATTTGATTTTTTGCGAAGGTCTTTCAAATTTAAAAGATATTAAAGATATTAATTTTGATAATGCACATATTAGAAGTGAAATAATGGATAAACTTGGATTGAAATATGAAATATTAAATAATTCTAATAATCTTCTTTCATTTGAAAAAACGATAAATAATGAGAAAGAAACACAATTAGTATTAAATGAAAGCAGGGATTTATTATTAAATGAATCAATGAACGATTATAATAGTTATATAAGAGTTTCTTATGTTTCAGATATACATTTAATGCATAGATTACAAAAGTGTAAATCAATATTTGATATTGAATTTGCTATAAAAGACATAATAATAAATATTTTGAAAAATAGTAGTAGGATTCTTTTAATAGGTGGAGATGTGTCATCTAACTATGATTTTTATAAAGTGTTTATTACTGAATTGTCAAAAGAAATAAAAAGATATAATATAAAAGTTATATTTATTTTAGGAAACCATGAATTATGGGATTTTGCTGGGCATAAATTGCAAGATATTATCAATAATTACAAGAATTTAATAATATCAAATGATATGTATTTTATACATAATAACCTATTATATATTGAAGAAGAAAAGCTAGAAGAAATTTCAGAAGAAGAAATTAATAACTTGTCAGATAAAGCGATTAGAGAAAAATTAAAAAAGGCAAACTTGGTAATTAGTGGAGGAATAGCATTTTCTGGATACAATAATGATTTTAATGCTAATGATGGTATTTATAGATATACACTAAATCGAGAACAAGAAATAAATGAAACTAAAAAATTTGAAAAAATATATGATAAATTAACCACTTGTATTGCTGATAAACATGTTATTATTTTAACGCATACTTCAAAAAAAGATTGGTCAAAATCAGAGGAATATGTTAGAAATTGGGTCTATGTAAGTGGACATACTCATAGAAATTATTTTTATGACGATGGAGAATATAGAATATATGCAGACAATCAATTAGGATATAATTATAAAACTGCTTTTGTTAAATCCTTTTGTATAGAGTATGATTATGATTTGTTTTCAGATTATGCAGATGGAATATATACTATAACAAAAACTCAATACAATGATTTTTATAGAGGAAAAAATATTGGGATGGATTATAATAGAGATGGCGAAATATTCATGTTGAAAAAAAAAGGTTACTATTGTTTTATTAGACCATCTACAAGAGGTTTAGCTATATTAAATGGTGGTGCATTAAAATCATTAGATGTAAAAGATGTTCATTACTACTACGATAATATGGATAGTCAAATCTTGCTAAATAAAGAACCTTTAGAAAAATATACTAAATATCAAAAAATCGTTTCTAATCAAGTTAGAGAAATTGGTGGATCTGGAACAATACATGGTTCAATTATAGACATTGATTTCTTTAATCATATATATGTAAATCCTTTTGATGGAACATTATCAGGATATTATGCTTCTGATATTATAGATAAATACGTTTTTTCTAATATACCATCATTACTAAAGGCTAATTGTCCAACATTATATAAAAATTATACTAAGAGATTAGGAGATGCTGAATCTAATGCACTTATAGTAAAAGGACAATCAACAGAAATAATATTAAAACCAACATATTATCCAAGTACAGATATATATATAGCTTCAAGAGAAATAAAGAAAATGCAAAGATTAAATAATGGAATATTAACAGTATGGCATGATAATTATAGGCAACTTTTTAACAATGATAATCGAAAACTTTTAAAATAAGAGGTAATGATAATGGGTAAAAAGTACATTGTTTTTAATGCATAACAATATAACGAAATATACGATATACCCAAAATGTAATCAAAAATCTTGGAACAAAAAATAATAAATATCAAATCATCATAGAAATTTTAAAGCGAATGAGAAAAATTTTCATTCGCTTTTTACAATAACTTTAGAGTAATCCCCCAGCTATGCTGGAGACCTCGGATAACTTATAGTGTTGGACAAAGTAACAAAAATCCCACTCAAACATGATATAATATTTTTAAGTTTGACGGCTTAAAATATTAAAAATGAGAGGAGTGGGACGTATGAAAAGTCCATACACAGATAGTTTAGCACATACAACATGGGAATGCAAGTACCATATAGTGTTTGCACCAAAGTTTAGAAGAAAAGAAATATATGGAACACTAAAGAGAGAAATAGGAATGATATTGAGAGAATTATGTAGAAGAAAAGAAGTAGAAGCAATAAGTGCAAAGGCATGTCCAGATCATATACATATGTATGTAAGTATACCACCCAAATTAAGTGTTTCATCGTTTATGGGATATTTGAAAGGAAAAAGTACATTAATAATATTTGAAAGACATGCGAATTTAAAATATAAATATGGAAACAGAACATTTTGGTGTAGAGGTTTCTATGTAAGTACAGTAGGAAATAACAAGACAGCAGTTCAAAGATATGTAGAAAATCAATTAAAAGAAGATATGATGTCAGATCAAATAACAATAAAAGAATATAAAGACCCTTTTAAAGGGTAGTAAGTAATAAAAACGCAAGCGAAAGTGGCGTAAGCTGTCGAACTTGGGGACGCTTAAGCGTCAGCTAGTATTAAGGCCTTATAGGCCAATATGAAAATCCCCCAGTTATACTGGGGGATAATTATCTATCTGTTTTATTAGTTCGAACAGATACGTCATTGGTGCAGATGGCCGGAATGCGTCGAGCCGCGTCGGTAAAATAGTCCAAAGGGACTATTTTAGCCTTCGCTCATTGATTGCTGTTGCAATCTAATGAGCTTGGCAACCTCCTTTTCGATTCGGCCATTTTTTCTCAAAAGAAAAAAGAATAAAGTTATAACTACTCTATTCTTTATTCTGGTGCAGATGGCCGGAATCGAACCGGCACGGATTATTAGTCCGCAGGATTTTAAGTCCTGTGCGTCTGCCAGTTCCGCCACATCTGCAAATATTTAAACTGGCTTTGTCTTACGACATTTAAGATTATACTACTTTTAATTGTAGGTTGTCAATACTTTTTTCAAAAATATTCAAAAAAAATTATCTAATTTTAACAAAATTACTACTTTTTGCTTGACTTTTTGCGTGTTTTATATTATACTAATTAGGTGTCAAAAAATATTTTAATTAATAGACCCTTGCCCGGTAGTCTGTTAGAGCAAAATATTTTATATAAATTATATTTTAAAATTTGATTGGAGGAAATTATCAATGAATAATACTACATACTCAGCTAAGAGTAATGATATTAAAAGACAATGGTATATTATTGATGCTAGTGGAAAACCACTAGGAAGAATTGCTGCAGAAGCTGCAAAATTATTAAGAGGAAAACATAAACCTACATTTACACCTAACGTAGATACAGGTGATCATGTTATTATATTAAATGTTAAAGATGCTGTTTTAACAGGAAAAAAATTAGACCAAAAAATTTACAGACATCATACAGGATACATTGGAAATATGAAAGAAACATCAGCTAGAAATATGATGCAAAATAATCCTGAAAAAGCTATGATGCTTGCTATAAAAGGAATGCTTCCAAAGAATAGATTAGGAAGACAAATGATTAACAAAGTAAGAATTTATAGTGGTAGCGAACATGAAAATCAAGCACAAAAACCTATAGTTTGGGAGGTAAAATAATATGGCAGAAACAACTTCATTTATTGGAACAGGTAGAAGAAAAAATTCAATAGCTAGAGTTAGATTAGTTAATGGAAACGGAAAAATTACTGTTAATAGTAAAGACTTAGAAGAATATTTTGGTGTTGAAACATTAAAAGTTATAGTAAAACAACCATTAGTTGCAACAAATACATTAGATAAATTTGATGTAATTTGTACAGTAAAAGGTGGAGGAATTAGTGGTCAAGCAGGAGCTATTCGTCATGGTATAGCAAGAGCTTTATTAAAAGCTAATTCAGAGTATAGACCAATATTAAAATCAAGCGGATTCTTAACAAGAGACGCAAGAATGAAAGAAAGAAAAAAATACGGTCTTAAAAAAGCAAGAAAAGCACCACAATTCTCAAAGAGATAATATTTATGGAATACAAAAAACCTTGGAATATATTTCCAGGGTTTTTATGTTTTTAAAGAAACATTGAAAAAAATATAAAAATATGATATCCTATATAAAAATTGGAGAGACTACGAGTAAAATGAAATTTTACTAAAACTTAAGAAAGGAAAAGCAAATGGCTATTAAAATTATCATATTAGGAATAATTATATATATAAAAGGTATTTTCTCATCAGCAGAAACTGCTTATACTTATTTGAACAAGGCAAAGTTTAATCAAATGAGTAAGAGAAAAAACAAAATAAAAGAAAGAAAAATTAATAAACTTTTAGAAAATAAACTATCAATATTTGGCACAACAAAGGTTGGAGTTACCTTTGCAGAATTGCTAGCCAGTGCTTTTGCAGCAGAGGTATTTATGTCTAAATTAGAAACACAATTTGAAGCATTGGGACTAGAAAAAGTACCAGCATACATAATTTCTCTTGTAATAATTACAATTATTCTTTCATATTTTACATTGGTATTTGGTGAACTATTGCCAAAAAGAATAGCTAGGAACAACCCAGAAAAAGTGGCATATAAAACAGCTAATATATTAACAGCTTTTTCTAAAATTAACTATATATTTGAAAAAATATTAGTAGGGTCAGAAAACTTATTTGCGAAGATATTTGGAATAAGGAATGAACCAAACGAAAAACTCACAGAAAAAGAAATAAAAATGATAATTGCTGAAGGAAAAGAACAAGGAATATTTGATGAAGATGAGAGAAAACTTTTATACAAAGCATTAAAATTTGATGATGTAAAAGTTAAAAATATTATGATTCCAAAAGAAAAAATAACATTTATTAGTATGGATTCTCCAGAAGAAAAAATACTTGAAACAATAAGAAAGTGTAAATATACAAGGTTTCCAGTATACTCTAAAACAAAAGATAATATAGTTGGGGTATTGAACATTAAAGATATTCTATTAAACAAGGAAAACGCAAACATTAATCTAAAGCAAATGCTAAGAGAACCAATATATGTATCAGGAGAGGAAAAACTAGACAATATATTTAAAGTAATGCAATTAAACAACAAACATATAGCTATAGTAAAAGACGAAACTGGACATGCAGAAGGCATGATAACAATGGAAGATATAATAGAAAAGCTAATGGGAGATATATTAGACGAATTTGATAAAAAATAATATTAAAACACCACCTTGAATTCAAGGTGGTGTTTTTGGAATTCCCCTGAAAATCAGGGAGGGATATTTAAACGAGTCTTACGTCGAGTTTTTGTTTTTCCATTAATACTCGGCTTGGCAGAATTTTTGCCAGGAACGTGAGGCACAGACTGCTGAGCAGGAACAACAACCGAGGTGATCCAAGGCTTTGTCTTTAAATCAGCATCTGTAAACTGAGGCTCTTTCCGTTTACTCATAAAAATCCTCCTTTAAATTAAATGTTCACATTATGTGAAGCTTATATATTATAACATAAAAAAACATGAAAAGCTACATAAATAGCTAAAATAGTTCGTTTTTCAATAAAGTATTTTTATTTTTGTTTTCTATTTACTTTCAAACAAAAATAGTGTATCATATAAAAGAGAAGAAGGTGAAATATGGAACAACAGTACATATTAAGAGATGCCAAATCTTTTGAACCAGTACACATATTTGAATGTGGTCAATGCTTTAGATGGAATAAAGAGGAAGATGGAAGCTATACTGGAGTAATAAAAAACAGTGTTATAAATGTTAAGAAACTTGGCAAAAATGTGGAATTCACGGGAGTTTGTGATAGAAATATAAAAGAAATATGTGAAGAATATTTTAATTTACAAACTAATTATGAAGCAATAAAAGAAAAGCTTTCAAACATAGATATATACTTAAAAAATAGCATAGAATATGGTAATGGCATTAGAATACTAAAACAAGATTTATGGGAAACTCTTTTATCATTTATTATATCTGCAAACAATAACATTCCAAGAATAAAGACAATAATAGAAAGAATTGCAAAAAAATATGGTAATAGAATAGAATACAGAAATAAAATATATTACACATTTCCAACACCAGAAATGCTACAAAACGCTAGCATAGATAATTTTAGAGGCTTGGGACTAGGCTTTAGGGATGTAAGAATTTATGAAACCGTACAAAGAACTTTAAAAGGAGAAATTGATTTAGAAAAATTAAAACAAGAAGAAAATACAGAAGTTTTAAGAAAAAAACTACTTGAAATTCCTGGCGTAGGACCTAAAGTTGCAGACTGTGTAATGCTATTTGCACTAAATAGATTTGACGTTTTCCCAGTAGATGTATGGGTAAAACGAGTTATTTCAGAATTGTACTTCAATAAAAAGGAACAAACACCAAACGTAATTCATGAATTTGCTGAAAAACAATATGGCAATTTGGCAGGTTTAGCACAGCAATATCTTTTCTATTGGAGAAGAGAAAACTCTATATAAAAATTGGAAGGAGATTTATATGATACAAAATATAGAAACATACATACTTTTATTTACAATATATGCAATAATTGGGTGGTTAATGGAAGTTAGCTTAAGTTTTATACAACACCATAAATTTGTAAACCGAGGATTCTTAATTGGTCCATATTGCCCAATATATGGATTTGGAGGAGTTACTATAACGATACTTCTTAGCAATTTTATGAAAACGATAGATAATGTAAGTTTGGTGGACAGTATATGGATTTCTACAATAGTAATAATGTTCATATGTGGAACATTAGAATATATAACCAGTTGGTTAATGGAAAAACTATTTCATGCAAGATGGTGGGATTACCATAGATTTAAGTTTAATATTAATGGAAGAGTGTGCTTAGAGACATTATTACCTTTTACAATTATAGGCCAAATAATATTAAGATTTGGAAGTCCAACATTTTTAGGGATTATTGGCAATATACAACAACCATGGTTACATATAATTACAGTAGCAATTCTTGTAACATTTGCAGTAGATTTATCTGTTTCATATAACATAATACATTCATTTAAGAAGATTTCTAATGAGGCGAAAGATAACACAGAGGAAATAACCAAAAAGGTTAAAGAGATTATTAGTAAGTCTTGGAGAGGAAGAAGACTTATATCTGCTTTCCCAAATGTGGATATAGATGTAATTAGAGAAAAGATTAGAAAAAAAATAGAAGAAAGCAGAGAAAAAATTGAAGCTAAAAAAAGAAAATTAGAGCAAAAACTTGAGAAGAGAAAAACAAAATAATATAAAGAAAAAGGGGATTTTAAAATGGATTTTTTAATGGTAGCAGGAATTATTTTAGGAATTATAATACTTGTAATTTTAGGAAAATACAATGGATTGGTAAGAGCTAAAAAACATGTTGAACAAGAAAGGTCTAGTATAGATGTTTATCTAACTCAAAGATTTGACTTGATACCAAACCTGGTAGAATGCGTAAAGGCATACACAAAGCATGAAAGTGAAATATTTGAAAAAATTGCAAAAATGAGAACAGAATATATGAATACAAAAGACTTACAAAAGGGAGAAATTCTAAACAATGAATGTAATAGATTGGTTGCAACACTTGAAAACTATCCAGAACTTAAAGCAAGTGAACAATTTTTATCTTTGCAGCAAAAACTAAGCAAAATAGAAAGTCAACTTCAAGCGGCAAGAAGATTATACAACGGAGCAGTAACAACATATAATACAAAAATATCAGTGGTTCCAGACAATATAATTGCAGGAATGTTTGGATTCAAAGATGAAAAATTATTTGAAATTGAAAGCACAGAAGCTAGAGAGAACATTAAATTAGACTTATAAGAAATCTTCTATAAAGGGGTGAAGTAATTGAAATCATTTAACGAAGTATATGAGCAAGTACATAAAGAAAGTTTTGAAGAGCTAGAAATATTGAGAAAAAAGTCAAAAAAAAGAATTTTTATAACTTTGCTGGTTGTAGGAGTTTTTATAGCGTTTATAGTATTTTTTCTAAATAAGGCTGATATAGGAGAAATTATGTATGGAGGTCAAGCAATTTTTGTGACTACTTTTTGTGCAGCTATTTTTATTATTATAATTACCATTATATGTGCTGCTTCTAAAACAAAATACACACCAACATTTAAAGAAAAAGTAATAGGTCCATTTATAAAAAACATAGATAAAAATTTACAATATAAACCTAATGAAGGAATATCATCTGTAATATATAGAATGGGAGAATTCGAGGGATATGATAATTATTATACAGAAGATTTAATAATAGGAAAGTTAGATGAAAAGTATAATTTTCAAATGGCAGAAGTAAAAACAGAAGAAGAATCAACAGATTCAGATGGAGACACGCATACATCAATTGTATTTTATGGGTTATTTGGAAATATTGAATGTGCAAAAAATATTGGAACCAAATTTAAAGTACGTTCAGATAAAGGCATTTTTGGAAAAATGTTCAAAGGAAAGACAAAAGTAGAAATGGATTCTCAAGAATTCGAAAAATATTTTGATGTATATGGAGATAACAAAATAATAGTAATGCAAATATTAACTTCTGAAGTAATGTCAACCATGATAGATTTTATACAGCAAAGTAAAATTAAATATGAATTAACAATAAATAAAGACCAAATATACATAAGATTTCATACAGGAGGAGTATTTGAACCAAGCTTATTTAAGAATTCATTAGATTACAGCATGCTAAAAAAATATTACGATATAATAGACTTTGTATTTAAAGTAACAAGAGAAATAAATAGTGTAATAGAAAAAACAGATATTTAAATTTTTAAAATATGTAATATTTTTAAGATTTTTCATAAAAACTATTGACAATTGAGTAACCATTCAACTATAATATAGTAGAAAACAGTTGAATGATTACTCAATTGTTATGTAAAGGAGAATATTTATGGTATGTAAAATTGATATGTGTGATTGTAATGTAATACACGACGAAATTGTAGAAGCAGTAAAAGGACAGATGCCAAAAGAAAAACAAATTGAAGTAATTTCGAATTTCTATAAAATATTTAGTGATTCTACAAAATTAAAAATACTATGGGCATTAAATGTTTCAGAAATGTGTGTATGTGATTTAGCAGTACTCATAAATGTGACAAAATCAGCAATATCACATCAACTAAGAAGCTTAAAAGAAGCAAACTTAGTTAAGTATAGAAAAGAAGGAAAAAACGTATATTATTCATTATCAGATAATTGCGTTAAGGAAATAATTGAAAAAGGTATCATTCACACAATAAATAAAATATAGTATTGGGGGAAAATAGTAATGAAAAAAGGTATAATCAAAATTACAATATGTTCAATATTTTTTATATTAGCAAACATAGTTAAACTTGAATGGTTGCAAATACTATTCTTCTTTGCAAGTTACTTATCAATTGGTTATGAGGTAATCTTTGAAGCATTTGAAGGAATTAAAGAAAAGGAATTCTTAGGAGAAGAATTTTTAATGAGTATTGCAAGCTTAGGAGCTTTTGCAACAGGAGAATATCCAGAAGCAATAGCAGTAATGCTATTTTTCCAAGTAGGAGAAATGTTTGAAGAATATGCAGAAAATAAATCTAAAAAATCTATAGAAAGTCTAATGGAATTAAAACCAGATAAAGCATATGTAAAAAGTGGAACAGAAGTTATAGAAAAAACTCCAGAAAAAGTAAAAATTGGGGATATAATTGTAGTAAAACCAGGAGAAAGGGTACCACTAGATGGTATAGTAACAAAAGGAGAGGCTTTAATAGATACATCAGCTTTAACAGGAGAATCAGTTCCTAGAAAAGTAGCAGAAAATTCTGAAATATTAAGTGGAGTAATAAACACAAATGGAGTACTAGAAATAAAAGTTACAAAAGAATTCCAAGAATCTACGCTAAGCAAAATTTTAGACTTAGTAGAAAATGCAGGAGAGAAAAAGGCAACAACAGAAAAATTCATTACAAAATTTGCAAAAGTATATACACCAATTGTAATTATTTTAGCATTATTAATATTTGTAATACCAACAGCAATATTACACAAAGACCTTGCAACTTGGGGATATAGAGCATTATCTTTCTTAGTTGTATCTTGCCCTTGTGCCCTTGTAGTTTCTGTACCACTTAGCTTCTTTGGTGGAATAGGTGGAGCATCAAGAAAAGGTATTTTAATAAAGGGAAGCAATTATCTTGAAATATTATCAAATGTTCAAACAATAGTATTTGATAAAACAGGAACACTAACAAAAGGAAATTTCAAAGTAAAAAGCATAGAAGCAGTAGGAGATAAAGATGAACTACTAAAAATAGCAGCACATGTTGAAAGCTTTTCAAATCACCCAATAGCAAAATCTATACAAGAAAGTTATGTGGAAGAAATAAACAAAGAAATAATTACTGAACATAAAGAGATATCAGGACATGGAGTAACGGCAAAAATTAATGGAAAAACAGTTTATTTAGGAAACAGTAAATTAATGGCAAAACTTGGCATTAATGTGAAAGAAGAAACAAGTTCAGCAACTGTTGTGTATATAGCAATAGATAACCAATATGCAGGAAAAATAGAAATAGCAGATGAACTAAAAGAAGACTCAAAATTAGCAATAGAGAATTTGAAAAAGCAAGGTGTAAAACAAACTGTAATGCTTACAGGAGATAGAAAAGACGTTGGAGAAGATGTAGCAAAACAGTTGGGAATGGATAAAGTATTTACAGAATTATTACCTACAGACAAGGTAGATAAATTACAAGAAATTTTAGATAATAAAAACGGAAAAGTTGCATTTGTTGGGGATGGTTTAAATGATGCACCAGCACTTGCAATGGCAGATGTAGGCATTGCAATGGGAGCATATGGAACAGATGCAGCAATAGAAGCGGCAGATGTGGTTATTATGACAGATGAACCTTCAAAGATTTGTGATGCAATAAAAACTGCAAGAAAAACAATTAAAATATCAAAAGAAAATATTGGTTTTGCAATAACTGTAAAATTAATAACATTGCTACTTGTATTCTTAGGAATAGCAACAATGTGGCAAGCAGTATTTGCAGATGTTGGAGTAACTGTTATTGCAACATTAAATGCATTAAGAACATTAAAAAAATAAGAAATTTTAATTTCTAAAATAATATATTATAA
>ERZ780226.820-NODE-820-length-26798-cov-6.477209_pt1 | contig 26798 bp, 17 predicted proteins | sample MGYA00511165_ERZ780226 | MGnify/ENA primary metagenome ERZ780226 (study PRJEB29588, sample SAMEA2152373) | human gut metagenome | biome: human gut; feature: human-associated habitat; material: faeces | place: Denmark | collected 2008/2010 ...
CGCCCCAATCCGGGGCGGCCGCAATGCGTTTGCTCAGCAGAAAAAATCCTTATGCCCGATGATCTGCCCCGGCTCCGCTACAAGAAAGCCGTTCTCCCACTGCCCGCCGATCAGCCGTTCCAGCAGGCTGTTGCTGCCGGACACATAGCCAAGGCAGCAGTGCAGCGCGTCCGCGCATTCCTGGGCAGCCCCCACATAAGCCTCGCTGTGGCAATCGAAAACGCCGGTATCCACGATATCCAGCTGACTGTGATTGGCAAACCACCGGGAATAGCAGGCATCCGCCTTCCACCGGGGGCATTGCTGGCACAGCCGCTTCCCATGGCTGTCCGGCTGACACTCGGTTATGTAAAGATGCCCCATTTGCTTCGGGTTTGCGCTGTGCTGCACCGTCCCGTTGATGAGCAGGGACACGCAGTCGTCCACCCTGGGAATGACCAGTCTGCGCGCCGCTTTCACCTGATTCCAGGAGCCTCCGCAGAAGCCCATGGCCACCAGAACTGTGTCGATGTTCCATGGCAGCCCTTCCACGGCCTGCACGATCTGACGCTTCATCTGTCCTGGGTCATCGGTGTTCCGGTAATGCAGAACGAAAACGGGATAATCCGTCCCCAGTCGCCGCTGTGCCGCCTGAACATACTCTGTCACGGATTCGCACGCCAGTACCCCTGTCCCCACATGGCATCCCCCCAAGATCAGCAGATTCTCCTGACAGAATATGCAGGACAGCGGATAGATGTGCAAGGCAGGAGATGTCCTGGGATGTATTTATAGTGGGACAGCTTGAAAGCGTAATACTACCTGAAAAGAGAGGCATCACGCTTTAACTATACTATGCAAATAACTACAAAAAACAACAGGGAATACTTAATCTATGAGGCTATTAATTGGCCAAACGAGAAAGTAGATAAAACCGTTGACAAAATAAAAAAAGATGCGTCCAGCAATTCACTTGAACTGCTGGACGCAAATGCTAAAAACGATGATTTCAGCTTGCAGGCATCCCATACCCCAGAATGACGCTGCTTCCCAGAGAATACTGCTTCTGCCGACACATACCTCTGGAATTACCCTCTACCGTATAAACTACGTTATTTTCCACTCGCTCCACAATCCCAACATGATCCGGCACACCGTTTTGGGTTGTTGGTTTTGGTTCACCCGGGCGGTCTCGTGTGCCGGCGCGTATTTTTCCTGCTGACTCCGCGAAAATGCCCGCTTTGTGAATACGAATGTTTGTTCGTTAACCGACTGTGGCGCTATAATAGCACCGCCCACCGGGATTTGTCAAGAGAAAATTTTGAAGGAATATGAATTGGACACGCATTGCATAATATGCAAAAAGGCGTCCAGCTGTTGGATTTTCCCAAAGCTGTACGCCGTACTTTTTTCGTAAAGTTATCCCATTTGCGATAGGCTCTCCGATGAACCAATATTATTGTAGCTATTTTTTATCCGGAAGTCAACACCGAAAATGTAAGAAATAAACATTTTTTATGCAAAATTGGCTGACCCGACCTCGGCGCAGGCACGTCTTTCCGCTGCCCCATGGGCTAAAATGGTCGAGACGGGCGGAATGCGCCGTCAAAAACATGGTCAGGAGGATGCGATATGCCGAAACGTGGGGAAAACATTTACAAGCGGAAGGACGGACGCTGGGAGGGACGGTATATCCGGGGGCGCTCCCCCTCCGGCGGGGCGGTGTACGGCTACGTCTACGCCTGCAGCTATCGGGAATGCCGGGTCAAGCGTCAAAAACAGCTGGAGGCGCTGGGGAAAGCCCCGGAACAGGCCGCGTCCCTTACGCTGGCGCAGGCCGCGGGGCGGTTTCTTGCCGACCGGGAAAAGCAGCTGAAGGAATCCACCCGGGCGCGATATGCTTATCTGCTCCGGCACTACATTCTGCCCGGGCTGGGGGAATCGCCCGTCGGGCAGCTGACGGCGAATGGGATTTCCGATTTTCTGGGCGGCTTGCAGCGCGGCGGCCTGTCGGGCAAAAGCGCGCGGGACGTGGGCGTGCTGCTGAAATCCGTGCTGAAATACAGCGTCCGGCGGCTGGAATGCAGCTGCCCGGGGCTGTAAGCGGAACTGCCGGTTTACCGGCGGAAGCAAGTCAGCGTGTTTTCCGCCGACGAGGTTCAGCGTCTGGCGCGGTGGGTGCTGTCCGCGCCGGACGGCACCGGCGTCGCCGTTCTGCTGGCGCTGAACACCGGGCTTCGGCTGGGCGAGCTGTGCGCTCTGCAATTTGGGGACATCGACCTAAAAAACGGCGTGGTGCGGGTCAGCAAGACCGTACAGCGCATCCCCGGCGAGGGCGGCACCCGTCTGGCCGTCCAGCCGCCGAAGAGCGACAGCAGCCGCCGCGCCGTCCCCCTGCCCGGGGACATGGCCGCGCTTCTGAACCGGCTGCCCCGGTCTGACAGCGCCCAGCGCTATTTTCTCACCGGGACGGACACGCCCATGGAGCCAAGGACGATGCAGTACCGCTACCGGGCGCTGCTGAAAGCGGCGGGCATCACCTACCGGAATTTCCACGCCCTGCGCCACACCTACGCCTCTCGCTGCATTGAGCGCGGAGTGGACGTAAAGAGCCTGAGTGAAATGCTGGGTCACGCGGACGTGGGCACCACACTGCAATTTTACGTACATTCCTCCATGGAACACAAGCTGCGGGTGATCCAGAACATTTGCTTTCTGGAATCGGCGCTGAAAGAAGATTTTTCGCCGTCACCGCCGCCGTCAGCCGGGGCGGAAACGGAACAGTTCCGGGCGCTTTTGTCGAAATTACCGCAAATGGGATAACTTTACGAAAGCGCGGCTTTTTGATGACAGCAGAATATGTGTGTCCGATGACGCCGCATGGCGATTGCCCGAGCCTTAAGTTCGGTCAGGTTTTCGCCCGGAAGGAAAGGGGTGCAATGCCCCACGCGGTCGGCACTGTAAGCGCAAGGATATGGTCGAGGCGGGAAACCGCTGGGGCGAAAGCCCGTCATTGCCGGAAGGTGAGAAGGCAGACCGTAAACGAGGGGCCTCCCCGGGGCGCGAGTCAGTAGAATTGTGCGGTCAGGACACGAAAGGCAGCGGGCGCTCTCTCCGTGGTGCTGAATTGGCAGGAGTGTGCGCCGACGACCCGTAAGCGGGATGTCGGCGTTTTCTTTTGCCGCCATGGAAGGAGTATGCCATAATGAGCAAGGTAGCAGGCGCACAGAAATTTGACGGCCGGAATTGGTTCGAGCAGCAGATCGCGAAGCGGACGCGGGCGGCACTGGAAGCCCAGGACGCGGCCTTCGCGGAGCAGCACGCCGGGGACAGCCTCCCGGAGCTGGCCGCTTACGTCAGCCGGTGCGCTGCTCAGTGGAATCACGCCCCCGCCCCCTGCGAGATCGAGGGCGGCAGCTATATCGCCCGGCGGTTCGGCAGCTGGGAAGCGGCGCTGGCGGCGGCGGGGCTGAGTTCCGCCTATAAAATCCCCCGGAACGGGGAAAACCGCCGGTACCAGAAGGAGAAGCGGCGGCAGACCGCCCTCCATAAGGAGGAACGGGACGCCAAGCGGGCGGCGAAGCGGGAGAAGGCGCGGGAGCGTCAGCGCGCGGACGCCGTGCGGGCGGCGGCGAAGAAGCGCCCGGGCAAGAAAAAGACCCCGGCGGAGCGGAATTGCCCGGTTCCCATGGAACAGGGAAGCGCGTCGTAACCGTGCGGGCATCGGGGCGGAGAAGCGCCGCCCATCGACAAAACGTCGAAAACCCCGGCGCGGGGCATTTATACGGATGGTTTCCCGTCCTTCGGGGGCGGGCTGCTATACAAAAAATCTGACGGCGGGGCGAAAGCGCCGCGGCGGGAGAGAGGGTGATAACATGGCCGGAAGAATGCAAACTTTCGATCTCATGCGAGAGCTTTTCTACAACGAATGGTAGAAAATGGAAGCTTTCGGAACCGGGCGGCCGCCTGCGGGGCATTTGCCGCGGAGGGCGCGGAAGTCCGGGCTTGTTCACTTATCCACGAAACGGGACATTTGTCCGGCGGGGACCGCCCCGGCCGGGGAAGCGCCCCCACATTTTTGATTTTTGGAGAATATTTATGAAAAGACGGATATTTTCATTTTTACTGGCGGTTGTCATGGTGCTGAGCCTGGCTCCGTCAGTTTTTGCAGCAGAGGAGCCTAAAATTACGGTCGCGGTTGATAAAACTTCTGTTAAGGCTGGCGAGACGGTTACTTTCACCTATGAATCGACAGCAGCTGTGACTGAAATGACGAATCTGGAAGTGTGGCTAGCCTATGATGGCGATGCGTTTGAATATGTCAGTGTGGATACGGAAGGCAGCGTGTGGTTTGAAAAACCCAGAGTAAAGGGTCGCAATACGCTGTTAGGGTACCCTTCATTTGTTTTGCGCGAAGAGAAGGATAATGAAGAAGATGTTGACGCAGGCAAGATGTTCTCTGTTACTTTCCGTGCGCTGGAGACTATTACAGACGTAAAAGAGGCATCCTTTTACAACAACGATAGCCTCACGGTATGGGAATATGAGTGGGAAGAGCACAAAGCCGTAGATGGGTATTTTGACCACAATAGTGGTGATCCCATCTATGTAACTGTTACCCCGAAGGGGGCAACAGGGCCTATCGCTACCCCTACCGGATATAGTGTCTCCATGGGCGCTGACCAGACGGTCGCCGCTGGCGAGACCGTTTCCATTCCCGTGACCGTCGCCTCCTCCAAGCATAGCATCACCGGCTTCAACGCCTACGACATGACCTTTACTTACGACCCAGCGGCGCTGACCCTGAACACGGCCTCCAATGCCGCCGCCAACCTGACGGTGGAGGATAATAACGGCACCGTCCGCGTCCGCCGCTACGGCGAGACCGTGCCTCTGGGCGAAGCGCTGACGCTGGACTTCACCGCCAAAAAGGGCGCGACCAGCACCGTGACCCTGACGGGAGCCAAGTTCGACCTGGACGCCAACTCCATCAACTTCGACGCCCCGGCGGCCACGATCTCCGACGCCGACACCACCGTAACGGGACTGTGGAACGTGACGCTGCCGGATGGCTTCCGGAGCACCAGCGGCGTGGACACCGTGGAAGACGGCGGGGACTTCACCTTCACCGCCCCGGACGCCCACTATGACTACGTCCTGGACGTCACCACCAACGGCAATACCGAGCGGGTGACCATGAAGGGCAACAAGAGCTACACCATCGAGAACGTCACCGACAATGTGACGGTGACGGAGAAAAGCAGAACGGCCAAGACCTACACCCTGAAGTTTGTGGTGGATGACCGTTCCGCAGAGACGCTCGGTACGACCCCGCTGACGCTGGCCGATCTGGGCATCACCGATGAAACCGTCGAGGTACAGTACCCCAACAACTATGAATTTACCGTAAAGTTCCCCGGCACGGGTCGCTATTTTGGGGCGACAATCAGCCCCGACAAGAACAGGTTTGTGAAGCCTTTGGGCGACGTGAGCGAGAACGGCGACTGCACCTATACCCTAGACGGTTCCAAGCTGACCGGCGACGAAAATGGTGAGATTACCATCACTATCAACGTATATGCCTGGCGGAATCAGATTACCATCGGCGTAGGCGGCAACGGCGCGGAGGACTTCGACAATGGCAACGAGCTGACCTGCTACCCCACCGAGAACTACACCTTCACGGTGAACAAGAGCGAGTACTACGATTACACCGTCACGGCGACTTACTGGCAAAAGAAGCTCAGCGGCTACTGGGACACCGTTAGACTGACGGTCAGGGACAACGGGGATGGCACGTATACCATCGTCCGGATGCCCGAAATCATAGAGCGCTACGAGCTTGCCAATGTGGACGTGACCATCACCATCACCAAGACCGCCAAGGCCGTCGACCCCGACGCGGTTGCGGCATACGAGTATGTGCAGCTGGACGGCAAGACCGTCGTTCTTGTAACGGTGACCGGCAGGCCTGGCAGCGGAAAGGTCTTCACCTATGACGGCAATGCCATGTTCAAGGCCAACAACTACGGCTGGGACTTGTATTCCTGGCTGCTGATCCTGGACAAGGGCGAGGCACTGGATGTGGATGCCCTCAAGGCCGACGTCATTTCCAAGCTGGCGCTTGCCGACGGCACCGCTACGACTATCAGCCAGGTCTACGACGTGAACAAATCCCGCCGGATGGACATCAACGACGCCCAGCTGGTCTATGACATCTACAACGGCACTTACTTTGATTTCACCAAGGTTTCCATGGAGAAATTCCTGCTCGCCGACGTGAACTGCGACAAGATGGTGAACTCCACCGACGCCGTGGTCATCGTAGGCCAGTTCAGATGATCCCACTGACCGGACGCGCCCCCGCCGGGGCTTCGCACACTTCCGTGGGATAAGGAGAAAAGCATGAGAAAACGCATCATCCCCCTGATGACGGTTCTGTGCCTGCTGCTGTGCCTGCTGCCCTCCGCCGCTTTCGCGGCGGAGACCGGCGGCACCGTGGACACAAGCCGAAGCTACAATTTTGAACTGACCGCCGAACGGGGTCAGACGGAGGTCAAGGCCGCCCCCGGCGACATCATCACCGTGTCGCTGGTGCTGAGACGCACCGACAGCGCCGAGACCGCCCCAATGTACGGTATGCAGACGGAGATCGAGTACGACGACACCTTCCTCCAGCTGGTGGAGAGCAGCGTCATGACCGCCTCCGGCGTCCGCTGGAACGATCTCGGCCGCCGCACCGGCGGGCGGGCGTTCTACCTGAATTTCGTGTCCTTCAAGGGCGGCGAGAGCTGGGAGCCGGAGGTGCTGGTGGGCAGCTTCCAGATGAAGGTTCTCGGCACGTCGGGCGTTTCCAGCCTGACGCCGGTGAACACCATGGTTCCCACCCAGGACGGCATGGGACGCTACGCGGCGGAGGACAACGCCGTGACCGTCATCGTCTCCACGGAATGCACCGTCAGCTTTGAAAGCAACGGCGGCACCGACGTTCCCTCCCAGACCGTCCACTACGGCGACAAGGTGAAAAAGCCCGCCGACCCCACCCGGAAGGGCTACCATCTGGAGGGCTGGTACAGCAATCTGGATCGCACCGAGAAGTGGGATTTTGACACCGACGTGGTCAAGGGCAACCTGACCCTCTACGCCAACTGGGCAGAGGGCGCTGCCGGAGGCAGCGGCGTATGGTGGCTCATCGGCGGCGCGGTGCTGCTGGCGCTGCTGCTATTGCTGCTTCTGCTCCTGCTGGGCAAGAAGCGGGTCCACTTCGAGACCAACGGTGGCACGGCGCTGGAAGACGTGAGCGTCAGGCGGGGCGACGTGATCGGCGAGGTCATGACGCCCATGAAGCCCGGCGCGGTGTTCGGCGGCTGGTTTGCCGACAAGGCGCTCACCAAGCCATGGGACACCCAGCACGACGCGGTGCAAAGCAGCATGACGCTGTATGCCCGCTGGCTGTAAAAACGAGGTGATTGCAATGAAAAAACGCATTTTATCCATCCTGCTGGCAGTGGCGCTGCTATTGTCCGTGGGCGTCGTCCCGGCGCGGGCGGCGGATTCCTGCGTAAGCGTCAAGGCGGACGCCGCCACCACTGCCGAAGTGGTGGCCGGCAACCTGCTGGAAATTCCCCTGGGGGACATCTTCCGGGATTCGGACGGCCACTCGCTGACCTATACGCTGGTCAACGCCGCCCAGTTCGGCACCCAGACCAAGGTCGGCGGAAGCACGCTGTACGTGTCGGAAAAAGACCCCGGCACCTACGAGCCGAAGATCAAGGCCACCTGCTCGGGCGGCAAGTCCGTCACCGCGACCCTCACCGTCACGGTCAAGCCCGCCCCCCACGGCCTGGACGCCCAGTACAACTACGACGAGTCCCCCGCCAAGGAGGTCACGGTTTATGTGACCATCTCCAACGACGGCGTGCCCATCAGGGGTCGTGACGGCACAATTTTGTGCCATAAGGCCATTACCGTCCCGTACTTCGACCTGAGCCAGTACGGCCTTGACGAGTTCTACCGCTATCACACGGCAAACGGCGAGGGCAAGTACGTGGACAACAACATCGTGGAGCGGCCCACCGGCCTGCACCTGTACATCTATCTGCTGGAGCGCTACTTCATCGGGCTTCCCGAAAGCCAGTGCTGCAAGGGAAGATACGACCGCGGCGGTCTGGAGGGCTTCAGGCTGGACGACGATGTTTACTACATGGACGAAGACCCTGCCTACACGGCTTCGCTGGCCGCGCTGAAAATCACCGGCTCGCCCACCAGTCTCTACATGGCCAACTTCTGGGGGCATGACGAGAACCTGATGTACTACCGGAACCACTGCTATCCCTACATGAGTCCCGGCTGGGGTTCCACCTCGGACTACATTCTGCTGTCCGACGGGGATACCTGGGACGTGGCCATGTTCACCAACTGGAGCTTTTATTCCAGCGGCGGCGCGTTCACCTGCTTCGACAAGGACGCCTACACCGTCCGCCCCGGCACGGAGCTGACGGTAACGTCCAAGGCCTACGGCACCACCTTCAAGGACGGCGACTTCTACGATTTCGAGAATCTGGACGTGTACCTGTACAGCGACAGCTGGGAGCAGCTGGACACGCTCAAGGATGCCGGCAGCGGCAAGGCCACCTTCACGTTCACTGTGCCAAAGGACGAAGGCACCTACTACATTGTGGGCTTCGACCCCAACCGGAAGATCCCCACGGACGATTCCGGCGGAACGAACTACGCCAAGATCGCCCCGGCCACGGCCATCCTGACCGTATCCGGAACCGCGGAGCTGGAGCGCCCCTTCCAGACCGTTTCCGTTGACGGCAAAGCCCTGGACGGGAAGAACATCTCCTACGAGGGCATCGTCTCTCTGGGCAGTGAGGACAGCGAGGAATTCAGGAACGTCTACGAGGAAGTTCCCAAGTACCACGTGATCGTGCCGGAGGGAACGCAGACCGTGGACATCACCTACGGCAAGGACGTGGACATTTACCACGCGGATGCCACGGCCTACGGCTACGAGACCGACCTGGCGGCGGACGCCGTATCCTCGGCGACCATCCGCTCCGTCACGCTGGAGAGCAGCTATAAGGCCAATGACGACGGCACCCAGACCGTCGCCACCCCCGTCGCCCGCTACGTCCGCAATGCGGACGGAACGGCCATGGCCGTCACCCTGGAATCCGGCAGCGGCAAGAATTTCAGACCCGTGGCGCTGTTTACGTTTGAGTACGCGAAAGCGGAGCCTGACCCGGAGCCGGAAGTGAAGTATGGAGATGTGAACGGGGATGGGAACATCAATTCCACGGACGCGGCAATCCTCTACCGTTCCGTAAACGGAAAGTACACGCTGCCGGATTCTCAGAAAGCGGCGGCGGATGTGAACGGAGACGGCGCTGTGAACTCTACGGACGCCGCTCTGATCTATCGTAAAGCAAACGGGAAAATGAGCAACTTCCCCGCAGAATCCTAAAAATTATAAGGAGGTTTAACGCGAAATGAAAAAAGTGATTTCCCTTCTGTTGGCGATCGCGGTGATCATCAGCCTTGTACCCGCCGTGTTTGCGGATGATCTTCCCACTATGACAGTGGAGGTTGACAAGACCGAGGTTCAGCCGGGCGACACGATCACCCTTACCCTGTCCATCGACCAAACCATTTCCAACCTGAATAACTGGGAGTGGGCAATTTATTTTGACAAGGATGCTTATGTCAAGACCAGCGGCGAGCTTGAACCCGGATGCACGACGTCCATAGGCTCTACTTTTGGAATGGTGGGAGATAATGTTGATATCCTCGGCAAAAATGCTGTCCGGGTATCCGCATTAAGCACTACCGGTGACCCCGTCACCCTTAACGCTGGCAAGATCGCAACTGTTACCTTCATGGCAACAGAGAACATTACGGCGGAAAACGCCCGCATCGAGGTCAAAACCGAAGCGCTGCCTGACTACGATACGCTTAAAGAAAACAGCGTCAACCTGGCCGGCAACATCATTGATGTCACTGTGGTGACACCCGAAGAAAAGGGCTACACCGTCTCCATGGGAGCTGACACGTCGGCACCCTACGGCCAGACCGTGGAGGTCCCCGTGACCATCGGTTACTCCGATGACAGTGTTACCGGCTATAACGCCTATGACATGTCCTTTAGCTATGATTCCAGCGCTCTGAAGCTGGACATGACGGAAACCAATGAAGAGGGCAACCGCGTGATGCTCGGCGACAACTCGGTTCGCATTGTCCGCTACGGCAAGGAAGCGGCGCTGGGCGAAGCGCTGACCCTGAAGTTTGAGGTTCTGGCGGGTAAGGGTTCTTCCAATGTGACGGTTACATCCGCAAAGGTGGATACCAACGGCAACGCCATTGAGGCGGACGCCCCCGATGCCACGATCCTGCGGCCCGCGGCTACCGTGACTGTCAGCGGCTACACCGTAACCTTGCCGGACGACTTCACCCGTACCGACGCGCCGGGTTCCACTATCATCGAGGCGGGCGGCAACCTGACCTTCGTTCCCAAGGATCCCAACTATGACTACGACGTGAAAGTCATCGTAGGCGATCAGGAAGTCACGCCTACAGTTGGCGAGGACGGCACCTACACGGTTCCCAATGTCAACGGCAACGTGACCGTCACCAGCACCAAGACGGCGAAGAGCTTCAATGTCACCCTGGGCGATGATATCACCGGTAATACTACCGCTACTTACAATCAGGAGTACACCTTCAAGCTGACCCCCGCAAGCGGCTACACCTACAATGTGACCGTGACCATCGGCGGCAAGGCTTACACAGGCTTTACAGCTACTACGAATGACGATGGCACCACTACCTACACCATCCCCGGCGCGGACGTGACCGGCGACATCGTCATCAACAGCAACAAGGTTGCCAAGCCTGTGCAGACTTATAACGTCACCTTTACGGGCACCGGCGCGGGCGACGCCACCGGTGCATCCTCCGTCAAGGAGAACGCGACCTACACCTTCACCGTAAATGAGCAGGACGGCTTCGAGTACACCATCACCGCGACTATGGGCGGCAAGGCTGTCACCGTCACGGGTTCAAACGGCAGCTACTCCATCGCCAACGTGACCGGCGATCTGGTCATTACCATCGCCAAGAAGTCTACCACGACCACTATGGACGTCGCCGTTTCCAAGTTTGTGGAGATGAACAACAAGACCGTGTTCCTGGTGACTGTGACTGGCACCCCCGAAGAGGGCAAGGCCTTTGCCTACGGCGAGAACGTCATGTACAAGACCACCGCTTACGGCGAGAATATGTACAGCTGGCTGGTGATCGTGGACGGTACCGCTGATCTTACCGCGGCGGACGCCGAAGCCAAGATCACCCAGGCTGCGGCCACAGCCGAAGAGGTTGCCGCCGGCTATGATGTCAACGAGACGAACGTTGTGGACATCAACGACGCGCAACTGACCTACGATATCTACACCGGCAAGTACACCGACTTCGAGAAGGTCTCCGTGCGGAAGTTCCTGCGTGCGGATACGAACGCCGATAAGGTCGTCAATTCCGCGGACGCCGTTGTGGTCGTAGCAAATTCCAAGTAAATCCGGGCGAATCAGCTGCTTCCCCTCCCTAACGGGAGGGGAGGCAATTCGCCGTATTTTGGGGCTTTACCATTATCCCCCGCCGCGGGGGACAGTGGTAAGGATCCAAACTGTTTTTTGGGGGATATCCGTATGAAAAAACGCAGCGGCCTGCTCAGCGCCGTGAGTATTCTGCTGGTCATCGCGCTGGTCGCGGGGATCGGCGGCTCACTGATCGCCTCCGGGCGGACAAGGCCGGACAACCCAATCGACGCCCAGCCGGAGCAGCTCCGGGCGGAATCCCTGCAAGGCTCCGGCAGTACCGGCGGGCAGGGTTCCGGCAAGGGGAACGCCCAGTCCGCGGAATCCGCCGAAGGAACAGAAAATACCGACCCGACCCAGGAGCCGACGGAGCCTCCCACGGAACCGGAGCGGCAGGATCAGACAGATCCGCCTACGGAACCGACCCGGGGCGAGGAGGATACGGATCCCACGGCTCCTACGGATAAGCCCGTGGAGAATCCCGATGACAATCAGGGCGGCGACAAATCAGACGACAACAAGGGTGGTTCGGAGGATTCCGGCGACCACGGCGGCGGCACCGGCGGCGACGATGGGGACGACGGCGGAAACGGCGGCGATCACGGCAGCGGCGGCGAGGAAGACGATACGCCCCGCATTTACACGACCCTGAAGACCCAGCAGCTCACCAAGACAGAGCTTCCGGACGGAAGGCTGACCTTCATTGCCTACCCCATCGGCAAGGGCGACCTGCACATCCGTGTCCGGCTGAAAAACGAGACCAATTCCGGCAACGGATTGCTGCTGACCTCCCCGGATAACCGGAACTACGAGGCGCAGCTGGATTTCAACGCGGAAAACCTGTTCGTCCTGTCCCTCTACGACGGGGAGACCTTCCTGGGTCTGGTTCAGTACCGGGTGGGCTATTACGCCGACCTTGCCGACGACGACAATCCGGAGTCCGGTGACTATCCGCCCTCCATCGTCACCAATCTGGACGGAGCCAGCATGGATATGCCCTCCCAGACTTTTCCCCTGAACGTGACCGCCAAAACAAATGAGAAGCTGGGGTCAGGCCCTATTTACTCCAATCAAATTCGGGTAACGCTGGACGGAAAAGTTGTGGAAATGAGCTACGGCAGCCCCAAGAGTGGCTACAGCTATGTGCTGCATTTCGACGCGCCCCAGATCGGCGACGAGGAATCCCACACCGTCCGGGTATTGGCCTGGGACGGAAACGGAAATTCCGCCATGAAGGTCTACACCGTTACTTACCACCAGATCAGCGAGGGCGACCCGGCAGGCTCGGTGAACGTGGTGCTGGACGCGACCACCATCGGTCTGGGCATCCTGGACACCGGGACGCTGGACATTGTTGAGGGTGAAACGGCGGCGTCCGTAGTTCTGCGTTTCTTACAGGAGCGGGGCTATGAGCCGGATTATCAGGGCACGGCCACCATGAATTTCTATCTGCGCCGTATCAACCGGGGCGACATCGCCTATCGCGCCGACGTTCCGGAGCACCTCTGGGAGCTGATCCTGCGGGACGGCATCACCACCAATGATAACTACGACCGGGACGGCATCGGTGAGTTTGACTACACACAGGGTTCCGGCTGGATGTACTCCATCAACGGAACGCTGTATGAAGGAACCGGCATGAGCGGCTATAAGGTTCGCAACGGCATTACCATCTATCTGCGCTTCACCCTGTCCTACGGCAAGGACATCGGTGGATACGATGCCACCGGAGGGGGCTACGGCGCGCTGAGCAGCTACTGCGGCCTGTGGATCAATGGTGGCTATCAGGCTCTGGATCACGACTTTGAGGAAGCGGAGCGGGTGGAACCCACCGAAACGGAGGATGGGTATATCCTGTATCGCTGCACCAGGTGCCACGAGGAGGAAACAGATGTTCTCCCGGCTACCGGCGGCGAGACGGAACCGACAGATCCCGATCCCACCGATCCCGACCCGACGGATCCGACGCCTACCGATCCCACCGAGCCGATGCCCACGGATCCCACCCAACCGGAGCCGACGGAACCGACGCCTACAGACCCCAGCGAACCGACACCCACGGAACCGACACCCACAGAGCCAAGCGAACCGGAGCCGACCGACCCCGGCGAGCCGGATCCTGCGGAACAGGCATCCATACAGGCCATGGGGCGGGAGACGCGGGGATACTGGGGCGATAAGCTCGTCTACTGCCAGAGACTGATAAAACGAATTTTGGAGGCAGCTGCATGAAAAACGGAACGAAACTGATAGCGGTGCTGCTCTGCGTACTGCTTCTGATCCCCACAATGGCTTTCGCGGAATCCCAGCCGTCTTTGGATGCGGAAATCGCCCAAAGCGCGGAGGGAATGTCCGCTCTGGGCGGGAATAAGGGGGAGCTTCTGAAGGATCAGGAGCAGTTCCCTGCGGGCACCTCCGTCTGCGACTGGCTTGCCATGGCCATGGCACTGTCCGGCGCGGAGGAAAGCTACGCCGACTATTTGCAGGCGCTGAAAGCCCATGTCGAGAATGCCTACGCGGAAAAAGGCTGTCTGGACAAGAACAAGGCTACGGAATACCACCGGATCGCCCTGACGGTAATGGCGCTGGGCGGCGACCCCACCGACTTTGGAACGAAGCCCGACGGCTCGGCCATTGATTTGATCGCGGATGGAACCTACAACTATGCCCGCGATCCGGGCGCACAGGGCTTGAACGGCTGGATCTGGGCGCTGATTGCCCTGGACGCTCAGGATACGGAGGTTCCGGCAGACGCCCAATATTCCAGAGAGGATATGGTCACCGCCATCGTGATCGCTCAGGAGCCGGACGGCGGCTTCGGTCTGATCCCCGGAAAATCGGATGTGGACATCACAGCCATGGCGGTACAGGCGCTGGCTCCCTACCGGGACCGGCTGGAGACCGAGATCGACGCGGCGCTGGAATACCTTTCAAGTCAGCTGACGGATACCTGCGGGTATATCGCCTATGGGGATGAAAACGCGGAGAGTACGGCGCAGGTCATTCTGGCTCTGTGCGCGCTGGGCATTGATCTGGACACGGATCCCCGCTTTGTGAAAGACGGACATACCCTGCTGACCCAGCTTGCCAGATTCCGTCAGGCAGACGGCACCTACAGCCACACGCTGGAGGGGGCCGGCGACGGCATGGCAACGGAGCAATCCGTCCTTGCGCTGGTGGCTGTACAGCGTGTCCGCGCGGGGCAGCCGTGGGTGCTGCATTTTGACGGCACGTATACCGCCCCAGACGTTCCGGTCAGCCCGGACACCCAGACGGCACAGACGAAGGCGGGTGCCGACAGAACCATTCTCTACGTTGGAATCGGCGCGGCAGTTGTGATTGTGGCCGGCGCGATATGCATCATCGTCAGAAAGAGGAGAAAGGCATGAACAAGCTGACAGAACAAATTCAGGCGGAAGTCAACAAAGTTGTTTTGGGCAAAGAGGACATCGTCCGCAAGGTGCTGCTGGCCATTCTGGCCAAGGGTCACGTGCTGCTGGAGGATGTGCCCGGTGTGGGCAAGACGACGCTGGCCAAGGCATTTTCCAAGACGCTGGGTCTGGATTCCAGACGTGTCCAGTTCACTTCCGATACGCTGCCCTCTGATATTATCGGCTTTTCCGTATTTGACAAGGCGGACGGCAAGCTGAAATACCAGCCCGGTGCCATTATGACGAATCTGTTGCTGGCGGACGAGATCAACCGTACCTCCAGTAAGACCCAATCCGCCCTGCTGGAAGCCATGGAGGAATTGCAGGTCACGGTGGACGGCGTGACCCGGGCGCTGCCCAAGCCCTTTGTCGTTCTGGCAACGGAAAACCCGGTGGGTTCCGCGGGTACCCAGATGCTGCCCGCCTCTCAGCTGGATCGTTTCCTGATCCGACTGAGTATGGGCTATCCCAATCGGGCAAGCACGGCGGCGCTGCTGAAGGATCGCCATCATGTGGATCCCCTTTCCGCCTGCCAGACGGTGACGACGCCGGATGAGCTGGAAAAGCTCATTGCGGACGTTGCCGATATTCACGTGGCAGACCGAATCTATGACTATATCGCGGAACTGGTGGACGTGACCCGCTCCAATGCCTATGTTACCCTGGGCGTCAGTCCCCGCGGCGCTCTGGCTGTGACCCGTGCGGCCAAGGCCAACGCCTATCTGGAGGGGCGGAATTATGTGATTCCCGACGATGTGTGCGCCGTGTTCCCGGATGTGTGTGTCCATCGTCTGATCCTCAACGCCAAGGCACGTCTTCAGGAATACACCGCGGCGCAGATCCTTCAGAATATCCTTACCTCGGTTCAGAAGCCGGACATCCGGGAATTTTCCGACAAATGAAGAAAACGATTTTAAGCAGCGCCGTGTGTTACCTGCTTCTGCTGCTGGCTCTGGCGGCGCTGCTCATTACAAGCGGCTCCTTTTGGGTGCTTGCCGGACTCTGCCTGCTGCTCCTGCTGCCACTGGCTTCGTGGGCGGTCAACGCATATGTCCGAAGACATTTGCAGGCAGACATTCTGATACCGGCGACGGCTGCCAAGCGCACCGCGGCCGGTTGCCGGGTGTGCATCCGCAATTCGGCGCTGCTGCCCGTAATGCGTTATGGCTGTCGTGTCTCTATCCGCAATGATCTGACCGAGGAAGAGCAGACGGTGACGTTGACCGGCGGCATCGGTGCCAGAGGCGAAAGCAGCCAGAATATCCTGCTGCAAAGTCGCTATTGCGGCCGGCTGCGTGTGCGCATCAGCAGGTTTACTTTGCTGGACTATCTGGGGATGCTCCCCATGCAGGCCCCTGCCAATGCGGAGGCCCGACTGACCATTCTTCCGAACCTCTTTCCTATGGACGCGGACATGACCGCCAGACCGGCCTATGCGGACGACGGAGCTTCCGACCGCCGGGGAGAAGATCGCAGCGAGGTGTACCAGCTCCGGGAGTACCGCCCCGGGGACGACATCCGTCAGATCCATTGGAAGCTGTCCTCCAAGCTGGACGAGCTGATCCTGAAGGAGGCCAGCCAGCCGGAGAGCCGCTCCCTCCTGGTGTTCTGGGATAAGCGTACCGGCACGCCGCAGCAGATGGATGCTTTGGCTGAGGTCGTTTCCTCCACGGGTGCGGCACTGCTGCAAGGCGGTGTGCAGTATACCCTGAGCTGGACGGAGGGGGACGACCTGCAAGCCCAGGATATTCTGGACGAGAACCAGCTTTTGCAGGCAATCCCGGAATTGGTAAAGACCAGAGGCAGCGCGGATTGCCGCCTGCCGGAAATGGGCGATTACAGCCGTATCCTGTATTTCGGCGTGAAGCCGGATGAGCGGATGATGACGGACGAGCGGGTGCATTTTGTCCTCTGCACGGAGGAGCCGTTCCCCAATGCCACCACCTTTACCCCCCAGAATTATTCGGAGACGATGCAGCGACTGGAGGTTTAGCCGATCATGCAAAAAAGTGAAAACGGACTCCAATGCATTGTCACCGGGGCGGCGCAAAAAGGAATGTATTTCCCTTGGGACTCCGGAACGGTCTGCGCCGTACTGACGGCGGGCTTTTGCCTTCTGCTGGCGGAGGCGTTTCCTTCCGTGCCCTACCCCTGGTGGGGCATGGCGGCGGCCGCGCTTCTGGTGCAGGCGGTTCTGTTTGCCGTTTACCAGAGCGATATCGGGAACTGGGTCGTTCCTGTAGGGATCGGACTGCTGCTTCTGCTGAGTCTGGCGCTGAACAGGTGGATACTGCCCGGCTTCGGCACCCTGGCAAATGATTTCCTGACCCTGCTGACGGAAAAAAACGGAAAGATATATCTGGACTTTGCGGCGGCGGATGCCCGCTGTCTGCCCTTAGCGGCGGCGGTCTCGCTGCTGCTGGTATCGCTGCTTTTCAGCCGCAGCGCATGGAGCGGGCGTCTGGTACTGGCATTGCCGGTCTTGCTGCCCTGCTATGGGGCAATGCTGCTGGGCCTGGTTCCCATAGGCATCGGCGGCGGACTGCTGATTGCAGGTGCCGTGCTGCTGATGGTGCAGCACACTGCGGCGGGGGAGACCCTGACCGGCGTTCCGACGCAGCTGATTTTAACGGTTCTGTGCGCGGCGCTGTGTCTGCTGGTCGGGCTGTCCTTCCGGAACAGTCTGGACACCGATCTGATGGAGACTATCCAGACACGGATACACCATCAGCGCTATGACAGCGATACCAATTCCATGCCGGAGGGAAATCTCAGAAACTTACCTGCCTGGAATAAAAGTGACGCGCCGGCGCTGGAAGTCACTATGGAGCAGCCGGAAAAGGTGTATCTGCGCGGGCAGGTCTATGACACCTATACCGGCACCGGCTGGAGAACGGCGGATACGAAGGATACCGCCCAGTATGAAGACCTTTTTTACTGGCTCCATGAGGCCAATTTTTATGGTCAGAGCCAGATCGGATTGGCAGAGAGCTATACGGATACGGCGGTTCCGCTGTCCATGACCGTTAAGAATCTCTCCGCCTGTTCCGCCCATGGCTATTACCCATATGCCGTCTATGGCAGCGAAACGCTGGAAGCGGATCGCATCGGAGACACGGCACTTCCGCCGGCAGAGAGCCTGTCTTATCTGAAGGGCAGCGTGCCGGAGTGGTACCAGATTCAGCGGAACCTATCTACGGCGCAGGGGCGGGAAAATATCAAGACCTATCTTTCCAAAGAGCAGGCGTATTCCGACTATCTGCAAACCGTGGATCTGCAAATGACCCAGGACAGCTGGTCGGTTCTCCAGCGACAGCTGAAGTTGGACAGTCAGGCTCGGACCATCGGCGACATCCGCACCATTATCTTTGATTACCTCCGGGAGAACATGACCTACGATGAAAGCGTCCGGACCATGAACGGCAGCGGAGATTTCCTGCAATATACGCTGGAGCGCAGTGGGCATGGCTACAGTGTCCATTATGCAACGGCAGCAGTGCTGATGCTCCGCTATATGGGCGTTCCGGCTCGCTATGTGGAGGGCTATTTCCTCTCGGTGGAGGATGCTGCACGCTACAAGTCCGGCGAGGCCATTACCCTGACAGAGAAAAACGCCCACGCCTGGGCGGAATACTATGTCAGCGGCGTCGGGTTTGTACCGTTTGAGGTAACTCCCGGCTACATTGACGACGAGGAGCTGTCCCTTGGCGGCGATAGCCCGGACGAGAACACCTACCGGAACAACACACGGCAATTTGTAGAGGTTGAAAAGCCGGAGGAGATCACCGAGCATAAACAGGATCGATTCACCTTCTCACTGGATACCCACTATCTGCTGCTTCTCCCGCTGCTGCTGATCCTGCTGCTGGCCGGATATATTCTCCATCGCCGCAGGGTATTCCGGAAAAAGCTGGCAGCCATAGACGCTGCCGACGACCGGGAGGCCATCGCCATGCGTTACGGCTACGCGGTCTGCCTGCTGCGCCACAGCACAGCCAAGCCCCCGGAGGGTGCTTCGGAGGCCGCGGAACTGAACCAAAAGGCGTTGTTCAGCACCCAGGAAATGACACCGGAGCAGCGTGGGGATGTAGACGCCTATGCTGCGCGTGTGCTGGATGCCTGCAAGAGCAGCTGGACCATTTGGGAGAAAATACGGTATCGGCTGTGGAACTGCCTGTACTGAGAATAGGGAGGAGAACGAAAAATGCGCAAAAGAGTAATGGCGCTGCTGCTTGGCCTGGTACTTCTGGCCGCTGCCATCATTCCCGTAACGGCAATGGCCGCGGAGGGAGAGGGCGGCAGCTTCGTGTTCGTTGCAATGAACGCCAACAGCACCATTGTGGAACCGACCAGAATCCACTATAAGACCGGCCAGACCATTCAGGAAGCGCTGGCTGATTCAGACGTTGAATTCGTCGGTTTGGAGCAGGGGTTCATCTATGAGGTCAATGGCGTTTCTGCCAACTATATGATCTACTATGACAAGGGCGGCTACAAGCTGGACGCCCCGGCTTCCTCCATCAAGGCCATCTGCATCCATGTGTCTTCGACGTATTCGGACGCGGCCATCCAGCTGATCCTCCAGATGGCAGATTACCTGGACATGACCAACCATGTGCAGAATTACCCTGCGGCAGCGAACGCCTATGCCGCGGCGCTGAAGGGGCTGCGGACGGCAAATGCCGACACGGCGGGGGCGCTCTTGCAAAACCTGAAGGACGCCATTGCAGAATACGCGGCGCTCCTGGACGGAACCCAATATACCGTCTCCGCAGCGGCCACACAGAATGGAAGCGCCTTAGCTGAACCGGTCATTTCTTTGACGGATACCTATGGAAATGTCACCACCGGCACCGGCAGCGCCAAGGTCATTGCAGGCAGCTACAAATTCAGTATTTCCGACGGCGGTCATAACCGCACGGAGGGAACGCTGTCGGTTTCCGCCGATGCACAGGTCTCCGTAACCCTGCCCTACGGCGAGTGGTTCGGCAATATCCGGCTTCTGGATGCTGAAAAGGAGCCTTATCGTGCCGTACAGAACCGAGCAGATCACACGGCACAGTATTGGATTGAGGACGCCGCCAGCGCGTTGAGCAGTGTATACCTGAATGCGGAAATGGGTGATGTCCCGAACACCAAGACTACAAAACTTCGCGCCATCTATACCGGCACCAACGGCAAGGATATGTCCAGCATGCCCCGCAGTTGGAACAGTACGGCCACATCGCTTACGTATCTGCTTTCCTCCGGTATGGAGGAGCAAACCTTCGCACTGGAAGCTCAGTACGCCGGTGCGGACGGTTACACCCAAATTCAGTCCTATGACGTTACCGTGACCCGCGTACCCACGCTGAAAACACTGACCGTCACAGCGGAAGGGACGAAACTCCCATTGAGTTTTGAACCGACAGTGCGGGAGTACAGTCTGACGACCGTTTCCTCCACGCTGGATATTGCCGCTGTTCCCTTTGATGAGGGGTATACCGTTACCGGGACTGGGGCTGTGCAGTTAAGCGGAAATACTCTGAATCACACGATTCAGGTTACGGCTCCCAATGGGGAACAGAGTGCTTATACGCTCCACATCCGGAAGGTGGCTTCCGTGCCGGTAACGCTGGATGTTCCTTCCGGAACAGCGGTGCAGGTGTCTAACAGCGCAGGCTCCGAAATTGCACCGGTAGATGGCACCTATCATCTGATCCCTGGAGAGAGCTACGTCTGCATTGCTACGAAGAACACCTGGTATCATGCGCAGATTACTTTTACGGCATCCAACGGTCTGCGAGTGACCGTCCCGGAACCCATTACGGCAGACTGGCTGACCAATCTGGCGTTCTATAACGGCACATATGCCTCCAGCCGAATTGCCTACGCCGCCGATAAGACGTTCTCGGCGGCGGAGCATACCTACAACTACACGGTGTCCGACTGCAACAGCTCCGTCGCCATGCAGGCTACGGCGGACGGAACCGTGACGGCCATGTATCAGACCCAGAGTACCGTCCCGGAGACCCACGGCCTTGCACAGACGGTGACGGTTCCCAACCCGGTCAGTCAGACAGGGCTTGCCCAGAATCTGACATACGCGGTGGCCAAATCCGGTTACGGTCAGACGGTGACGGTCCGCATTTCGAAGGAAGAGGATGGTACATCCTATTACCAGGACTACACTGTCCGGCTGCTCCGGCAGCTGCACCTGTCCGGTCTTTCCGTTGCTACCAAGGATGAGACGCTGCCCTTTATGACCACCAGCGGCGGGACAGCGCGCTTTGACCGGGATACCACGGACTACTATGTGCGGGTTGACCGGGAGACCACAGCCCTCTATATTTCCGGAACCTATCCCAACAGCAGAGCGGACACCGCCTGCTGCGGCGGGTACTATGCTAAGGTCAACGGCGTGCGCTATGATACGCCGGCGGGTGCGGAAGCGACCTTGAACACAGATCTTTATAACGAGGACATATTGGTTCAGGTCTGCCATGCGGATACCGGCAGTATTGAACTGACCTATACCGTCCACGTCCAGAAGAGCGACCCCATTCAGCTGACGATCCAGACGACTCCGGCGGAGGCTATCATATTCCTGACCAATGATCTGAACGGTAAGCGTATTGTGGAGAAGAACGGTACCTACAGCCTGACCCCTGGTGCCAGTTATTCCTACACCACTACCTGCACCGGGTATATCGGCCAGAAGGTAGAGCATTACACCGCTCCCGACAAGGACGGAACGCTGACCATTACGTTGGAAAAGGCTCCGGCCAACGGTACGCTTATCAACTTTGACTCTGCCTGGCCGCATCTGCGTCAGAACAATGAGAACAACGGCGTGGTGGATTACAGAACGCCGGTCTACGCAAAGGATGCCGAGCTGTACTGGGCTACCTCCATTGGCTCCGGGTACGACGTGAATGCCTGCGGCTGCCCGATTCTGGTGGACGGCGCGATTTACACCTACTCCGGTTCCCGGATTTATAAGGTGGACGCCATATCCGGTGAAATCCTCATCGATAAGCCTATGGATCACAATTCCAGCTTCGCCATCAACCCGCCCACCTATGCCAACGGCATGATCTTCGTGGGTCTGTCCGACGGTACCATTCAGGCGTTTGATGCCAATACCTTGAACTCCCTGTGGATCTACCGGGATTCCATCGGCGGGCAGCCTAACAGCTCCATCGTTTACCACGACGGATATATCTACACCGGCTTCTGGGTAGGGGAGATCAACGAGGCGCACTATGTCTGCCTGAGCGCAACCGATGAAGATCCGACGCAGTCGATGGAAGAAAAGCTCCCCACCTGGTATTACACCAGCAAGGGCGGCTTCTACTGGGCAGGCGCTTATGTGTGCGACGACTTCCTGCTGATCGGCACGGACGACGGTGCTTCCGGCTACACTACCGGAAGGCCCAGCCTGCTTTCCTTTAACCCCAAGACCGGTGAGCTGTTGTCCAGCTACAAGATGAATGTGACCGGCGACATCCGCAGCTCCATTACCCATTACAACGGCAAGTATTACTTTACGAGCAAGGGCGGATATTTCTTTGAGGCATCTGTGGACGCAGAGGGCAATATCGAGGATGTCCGAACGCTGAAGCTTTACAACTACGCGGATGATCCGGCCAATCCGGCCATGTCCACCTGCACACCGACTATTTATAATGGCCGTGCCTATATCGGCATCTCCGGAACGGCACAGTTTGGCGCATACAGCGGCCATAATCTGACGGTCATCGACATTCCCAACTGGGAGATTGCCTACACGGTGCGTACGCACGGTTATCCCCAGACCAGCGGCGTTCTGACTACGGCTTACAAAGAGGAAACCGGTTGTGTCTATGTATACTTCTTTGACAACTTCACTCCCGGCAAGCTCCGTGTGCTGGAGGATCGACCCGGACAGACGGAGGTTTCCCTGAAGACTATGGAGACCTACACTGCCAGCGGCAAGTCAGAGACCTACACGACACCCTACAACATCTTTACCCCCAGCGGCGCACAGGCGCAGTATGCCATTTGCAGCCCCATCATGGACGAGTATGGCACGATCTACTTCAAGAATGACTCTGCCTACCTGATGGCTGTTGGCAGCACCATAGAGCGCATTGAGGTCACGAAGCTGCCGGACAAGACGACATACAAGGTGAAGGACACCTTTGACCCCACTGGAATGCAGGTGACGGCCTACTATGCCAACGGCAAGACCAGGGATATAACAGACTATGTGACCTGGTCGGAGACGCCGCTGACGGCCAACGATACGGACTTCCAGATCACGTTCCCTTACGCCATGTATCAGAACCGGGAGAACAGCGACACATTGGAAATGGAATATGGCGTTCACTGCGACAAGCCCATGACCACGCTGACGCTGACCATTGAGGATACGACGGAGGTCAAATACGGTGATGTAAATGGGGACGGTAAGGTTGCCTCCACTGATGCTGCTATTGTCTACCGTTATGCAAACGGAAAATACCAACTGTCTGCGAACCAACTCCTGGCGGCTGACGTAAACGGTGAAGGTGTGGTTAATTCGACAGATGCCGCACTGATTTACCGCATGGCGAACGGAAAACTCTTGAAGTTCCCTGTGGAGAAGGAAAAACAGTCAGAGCAAACAACCGATTAAATGAGAAATGGCCTAGCCTACAGCATTGTGCGTAGCAACGCACATCCTCCTCTGTAGGCCAACCAGGGGCAGGCGCTTTGCCTGCCCCACATAGAAAACAACCCAGTCAAAAGCCGGATCATCCAACGCTGCTCAGGACACCCCCTTGCCTGAGATTGCCCAGCGAAGGATGACCGGTTTTTATAAAATAGAGGTACAACCATGAAAAAGAGAACTGCGAACCTGATTATGGTTCTCATCATTGCGGCGATTGTCGTTGCAGGTGTGACTGCGGCCTTTGCATTGAGGGTGGATAACGGTGACGGCTTGGGAAGCCAGTATCGGATTCAGAAACTGAAAGGCAATGCTGTCATTACCCCCGGACAGGAGGACAATGTCTGCACCGTCACCATTGTGTGCGACACGATTCTGGGCAACATCAGCAAGCTAAATAAGGAAAAGGCTCCCTTTGTGCCAAAAGACGCAGTAATTCTGCCTCAAACCCGTGTTTCCTTCGCCGAGGGGGATACCGTCTTTGATGTGCTGAAAAAAGTCTGTACAGCGGCGGATATTCAGCTGGAATACAGTTGGACGCCTGCTTACGACAGCGGCTATATTGAGGGCATCAACCATCTGTACGAGTTTGACTGCGGCAAAGAATCCGGCTGGATGTACAAGGTAAACGACTGGTTCCCCAATTACGGTTGCTCGAGCTACAAGGTGGAAAACGGCGACAACATTGTCTGGTGCTATACCTGCAACGGCTATGGCGAGGATGTGGGAAGCACATGGGCAGCAACAGAAGGCAGCAGTGCGGAATGATGGAGGGCGAAAATGAGCTTTGAAAGCTGTCATCCGGCGGTGAATTTCATTTTCTTTGCCGCAGCGCTGTACGGGACGGTGCGCTTCAACCACCCGGTGTTTCTGGCAATCGCCTATGTCTGCGCCTTTGCCTACAGCGTCAAGCGCTGCGGAAAGCGGGCAGTGGCCTTCAATCTGTGCCTATTGCCGCTGATTCTGATATTCGCACTGTACTACAGCTCCTATCACCACTTCGGTGTCACAGTGCTGAGGCAGAATTTCATCGGCAACAACCTGACAGTGGAAAGCTTTGTCTACGGTCTGGTGATCGGCTTGCGATTTGCAGCATTGTGCATGTGGCTGGAGGCAATCTTCCGCATAGTGACTTCGGACAAAGTGGTATACCTCTTCGGCAGGATCAGCCCGCAGTTGTCGCTTTTCCTTACGATCCTGCTGCGGTTCATCCCCAGAGTTGGCCGGGAGGCGAGGAAAATCAACCTCGCTCAGAAAGGCATCGGCCGGGGCAGCAATCAGGGGAATGTTTTCCAGCGATTCATCAACTGCCTACGGATATTCTCTATGCTGATAACCTGGATGATTTCAGCGCTGGTGCAGGAATCCGATTCCATGCGTTCCCGGGGCAGCCTGCTCCGTGGCCGGACGGCTTTCTCTATTTACCGCTTCGACAACCGGGACAGGGCGTTTGTGATTACCCTGTTCACCTGCATCACCCTGACGGCCATGGGCGTGATACTGGGAGCCAGCAAGATGTGGTACAACCCCAGAATCATCTGGCGGCCATTAAACGGAATTGGCATGACAGCGGCCGTCGGTTATCTGGCGCTCTGCCTGCTGCCCCTTGGGCTGGAGCTTTGGACAGAGTATCGGTTCCGCAGAGCCAGAGGAAAATAAAAGGACTCCCATTTCGGCAGGCGAACCAGCTGATGAAACGGGAGACTTTTATTTGCTTATATTTATGAGGAGAATGTGAAACACATTACTCTATATCTTCCCACGGCTCCAATTCCATTTCCTCCTAGGTAAGACCATATGGCGCGCCACCGGAGGTGTAACCCGCGATGAAGAAAAAGGTGTCGTCCTGCTCCATGGGCGGAAGCTTCGGCTCATTTTTGGCACGTTTCTTTCTGCGCTTGGTATGGGCTTTTCTTTCCGCTCGGATGCGCTGCAATTCCTTGATTTCTGCATGGGAACGGATATGCCCCGGCATTCCGAAAATGGTCAGACGCTCGATAATATGAGGGCGTTTCCTGAGATAGACGGCGTGGATTTCCTCGGTGGGGACACGCAAGCCAGAGAGATGATTAAATACCTTCTGGGCAACCGCTTTGCAGTCTTCATCCGTATCCGGCATCCTCCCATTCGTCTGGAAGAAATCCTGCGTTTCCAGATACATATAGTCAGAAATTTTTGTCTTCTGTTTCTGCTTCAGATCTTTATAGGAACGCGGCGGCTTTTTAGACTGCGCCATAGTTTAATCATCCCATAAATGTTTTTGCCAATAGGCATCCATGCAGAGGTTGTAGCGCTTGCGTACAGACGAAATATTTGTTCCTTCCACGATAGAAGAAAACGCCTGCTGATGAATTTCGGAGAATTCAGAATCATGGTGGAACAGGTTATTCATGACCATCATCGTAAACGCTGCGTCTGGGTACTTCTTTGCCAGCGTGTCATAGCTGTTTCCGTCTGCCTGTACCAACTGGGGGAACCCTGGAATTTGAAGCAGTACCGGGGCAGCCTGATTAAAATAGTCCTGTAGAGTATGGATTGAAGCTGTAACAGCCATATCGAATCTCCCTTTCCGCGCACATTGATGACCATTATACCATGCTATCGGGAGAAAACAAGACTTGATTTTTCGCCTCGAAACTGCTACATACGGTTCTTAATTGCCGCTCGCGGGCATCCCATACCCCAGAATGACGCTGCTTCCCAGAGAATACTGTTTCTGCCGACACATATCTCTGGAATTGCCCTCTACCGTATAGACTACGTCATTTTCTACCCGCTCCACAATCCCAACATGATCCGGCACACCGTCCTGAGTTGCCCAGTCGAAGAAAATGAGCATTCCCGGCACCGGTTCCGCAGAGCCGTCCAGCCAGAGGCCGCGCTGTTGGAACCACTGCATTCCAAAGACGCAGCCGGAGAATTTCGGATAGGCACCGCTGTCCAGATAGCCGCATTGGTCGGCACACCAGCTGACAAAGCAGGCACACCATTCCACACGACCGGTAAAGCCGTACCAGCTCCAATAGGGTTCGCCGCCCACATTCCCTACTTGGGTCAGTGCCACGTCCACGATGGCGTCCCCATCTTCCGGGGTATAGAACACCTTGCCGATTGGGTAGTACCGCA
>ERZ780226.821-NODE-821-length-26787-cov-10.636316_pt1 | contig 26787 bp, 25 predicted proteins | sample MGYA00511165_ERZ780226 | MGnify/ENA primary metagenome ERZ780226 (study PRJEB29588, sample SAMEA2152373) | human gut metagenome | biome: human gut; feature: human-associated habitat; material: faeces | place: Denmark | collected 2008/2010 ...
CATAGGGCTTTGCCCGTCTAAGAAATACCCCCGGCTAGGCCGGGGGATATTTATTTTGTCACATCTATACATCATATATCGTACACCGTGCACCCCCGCGGCGCAAGACTTTTTTTCACAAATGTGTCATTTTTCAGCAAAATTTCACACGCCCAATGCCGGAAAAAAGGCGATGGCCGTGATTTTCGGCCATCGCCTTTCTGGTTAAATTTTCCAGCCCCCGGCCCGTCTCCGCTCTGCGATAAAGCGGCGGCAGATGCCGTCCTGCGCGGCCAGAGCCTCGTGGGTGCCCCGCTGGACGATCCGCCCGCCGTCCAGCACCAGGATCTGGTCGGCGCACCGGACGGTCTTGAGCCGGTGGGCGATCATGATGACGGTCTTTTCGTGGGTCAGGGCCTCGATGGCATCCATCAGCTTCTTCCCATTCTCCGGGGCGACGTTGGCGGCGGCCTCGTCAAGAATGATGAGCGCTTTTTTCAGCATGGCCGGGCCGTGATCTTTCCGGCATACAGAGAAAAAAATTCCGCTGTCCTCTCGCACAGCGGAATTTTTGCGGTTGATGCGCTGTTACAGGCTCTCGGCCCATGCCGCCAGCTCTTCCTTGCTGACGCCGCGCTTGAATACCTTGCCGTTCAGCAGCTTCGCGCCCCTGCAGCTGGGGGCCAGATGCTCGTTGGTCTTTCCCATGCCGCTGCCGCCGGAGGTGGCAAAGGGCACCACGGTCTTGCCGCTCAGGTCGATGCTCTCCAGAAACGTGTTGACGATGGTAGGGGCCACATACCACCAGATAGGGAAGCCCACATAGACGGTGTCGTAGTCCGCCGCGTTGGGCAGCTGCGCCGCCAGCGCCGGACGGGAACCGGGCTCCTTCATCTCCACGGTGCTGCGGGATCTGGCGTTCGTCCAGTCCAGATCCGCCTTGGTGTAGGGCACCTTTGGGGCGATCTCAAACAGGTCTGCGCCCACGGCCTCCGCCAGCTTCCCGGCCACCTGCGCCGTCACGCCGGACGCGGAAAAATACGCTACCAGCTTCTTGCTCATAGGAATACCTCCGTTCTTTGCCTGATGTGTATAGTATATATCCCCCCGCGGGGCGCAAGTCAAGTCCGTTTTTCCTGACCTGCCGCACGGAAACGGATTGTGCCGGGCGCGAAAGTATGGTACAATGGCCGCAAAGCGGCTATTGTACGCAGTACAGAGAAACACGGAGGAGCTTTATCATGCGGCTGATCTCATGGAACGTCAACGGCCTGCGGGCCTGCCTGAACAAGGGCTTTCTGGACTTCTGCGCGCTGGCGGATGCGGACGTCATCTGCCTGCAGGAGACGAAGATGCGTCCGGAGCAGGCATCCTTTGCGCTGGAGGGCTACCAGCGGTTCTGGAACAGCGCCGACAAGGCGGGCTACTCCGGCACCGCCGTGTTCACGCGCCGTTCGCCCCTGTCCGTGACCTATGACTTCGGAGACGATATCCACCGCCACGAGGGACGGGTCATCACCGCCGAGTTCGACAATTTCTATCTGGTCTGCTGCTACACCCCCAACTCCAAGGATCAGCTGGCCCGGCTGGACTACCGCATGGAATGGGAGGACGACATCCGTGCCTATCTGATGGCGCTGGACGCCGAAAAGCCGGTGGTCTACTGCGGCGACCTGAACGTGGCCCATCAGGAGATCGACCTGAAGAATCCCCAGTCCAACCGAATGAATCCCGGCTTCTCCGATGAGGAACGGGGCAAGATGACCCAACTGCTGCAAAGCGGCTTTGTGGACACGTTCCGCGCCCTATACCCCGACCGCACCGGCGCCTACTCGTGGTGGAGCTACCGCTTCCACACCCGGGAGAACAACGCCGGATGGCGCATCGACTACTTCATTGTCTCCCAACGGCTGATGCCCCGCGTCAAAAGCGCGGACATCTGGCCGGAGATCACCGGCAGCGACCATTGCCCCGTGGTGCTGGAGCTTGCTGAGGAATAAAGAGGAGCCGTCCCGCGGGACGGCTCCTCTTTATTCGTTACTTTTCTTCGCGGGGCAGCACCAGATTCAGGAACACCGCCAGCAGCGTGGCGATGACCACCGGCGACTTGCCGAAGATGGTGGTGACGGCCTCCGGGAACTGGGCCAGCGCGTCCGCCGCCTGAGAGATGCCCACGCCCAGCGCCGCCGACAGGCCCACAATGGTGGTGTTACGGGCGGTGATGCCCTCCCCGGCGATGAGCTTCATGCCGGTCATGGCGATGGTGGAGAATACCGCCACCGTAGCGCCGCCCAGCACGCACTGGGGAATGGTGGTCAGAACGGCGGAGAACTTAGGCACCACGCCTGCCAGCAGCAGGAAGCCGCCGGTCATGGCGAACACCCAGCGATTCACCACCTTGTTGGTGGCCACGATGCCCACGTTCTGGGAGTACGTCGCCGTGGGCAGACCGCCCAGCAGCGCCGTCAGGATGTTGCTGACGCCGTAGGCCACGATGCCGCCCTGCAGCTCCCGGTCGGTGGGTTCCCGGTCCATGCCGCCCACGGTGGTGGCGGTCAGGTCGCCGATGGCCTGAATGGAGTTGATGGCGAACAGCAGCCCCAGCGCGATGCAGCCGGAGGGCTCAAACGTCACGCCGAAGGGCAGCACCTCCGGCAGGGAAAACCATGACGCACCGGCGATGCCGGACAGATCCACCATTCCCGCAGCGAAGGCCACGGCGTAGCCCGCCAGAATACCCAGCAGGATGGACGCCAGCCTGCACACGCCCTTGCCGTGATTGGTCAGCAGCAGCACCACCGCCAGCGTAAATGCCGCGATGGCCCAGTTCTGCCACGAGCCGTAGACCAGCGCCTCGGTAAGGCCCCGCTCCTCCACCACGGAGGCGTAGGTGTTGCCGGTGCCGCCGGCCATGTGGTGGATGGCCGTGGGGTACAGGGAAAGGCCGATGGTGAACACCACCGTGCCGGTGATGACCGGCGGGAACAGGCGGCGGATGGGCTTGATAAACACACCCACCAGCGTGGCCACGATGCCGCCCACGATCATGGCCCCCGCCACGGCGGCCAGCCCGCCGCTGCCGGAGGCGATGGCCTGCATGCTGGGCAGGTACGCGAAGCTGACGCCGAAGATCACCGGCAGCCCCGCGCCGAACCGTCCTCCGATGGGGAACAGCTCCAGCAGCGTGGTCACCGCCGACATCATCAGCGATGCCTGGATCAGCAGCACCCTCTGGCTCTGGGGCAGTCCCACGGTGTTGGCAATGATGATGGCCGGTGTGACGCAGCCCACGATCATGGACACCAGATGCTGCAGGGCCATGGACACCGCCATGCCCAGCGGCGGTACGCCGCGGAACCGGAACAGTGCCGCCTCGCTGTGGGCTGTCTTGCGCATGGTGTGTCCTCCTTTGGGCCGCAGGGGCGTGTAGTATGTGTAGTATACCACACTTTCTTAACGGTACAAAAACTTTTTCTGCCCGCCTGACAGCTTTTTTGGCGCGCCGGTGAACATGCCCGTCTCCGGGCAGAGAAAAAAGCCGCTGACGCGGCTTTTTTCTCTGCTTTATGGGTGTCAGGCCGGTGCTTCCGACGGCTCCGCCGCCCTCTGCACCACGCGGATCTCCTCAATGCGGTGGTTCTCCACCCGCATGACCTCCACCTGCAGATCGCCGCAGGTGAAGCTGTCCCCCACCTCCGGCACGCGGCCGAACTGCTCCATGACCCAGCCGCTGACGGATACCATCTCCGAGCCGGTCTTGACGTGGAAGTACGCGGCGAAATCCTCCAGATCCATGGCCGCGTCCACAGTGTAGGTGTCCGGGCCCAGCTTCCGCAGGAATACCTCCTCCTCATCGTGCTCGTCCCAGATCTCGCCCACCAGCTCCTCCAGGATATCCTCCATGGTGACGATGCCGCAGGTGCCGCCGTACTCGTCCACTACCACGGCCACATGGGTCTTGGCCTGCTGCAGCTTCTTCAGCAGCAGGCGAATGGGCTCGTTCTCCAGCGCGAACACCGGCGGGGCGATGATGTCCCGCAGCGGCTTATCCGTCACGCCGCAGCCCACATAGAAGTCCTTCTGGTGGACGGTGCCCAGAATGTGGTCGATGGAGTCCTCGTAGATCAGCAGCCGGGAGTACTTGGTCTGGGTGAACAGCGCCGCTATCTCCTCCTTACCGGCGGTGACGGGCAGCGCCGCCAGATCCACCCGGTGGATGAGGATGTCCTGCGCCTCCTGCTCGGAAAAGCCGATGGCGTTTTTCAGCAGCTCGCCCTCGTCCCGGTCGATGCTGCCGTCCTGCTGCACCTCATCCACCAGCATCAGCAGCTCCTCCTGGGACATTTTGCTCTCGCCGCCGAGGCGGAACACCCTGCTCAGCAGCTTCTTCCACAGGGAGAACAGCCGGTTCAGCGGCAGCAGCACCCAGATGAACACCCGCAGGATGGGGGCGGACAGCATGGCGCACCGCTCCGCGCAGTCCTTGGCGATGCTCTTGGGGGATATCTCGCCGAAGATCAGCACCACCACCGTCACCACCACCGTGGAGATGGTGGCGCCCGCGTCGCCGTAGTGCCGCACAAACAGCACCGTGCCGATGGACGCGGTGGCGATATTGACGATGTTGTTGCCGATGAGGATGGTGGACAGCAGACGGTCATACTGCTCCAGCAGCTTCAGCGCCAGCGCTGCGCCGCCGCTTCCCTTCTCCGCCAGCGTCCGAAGGCGCGTGGTGTTGGCGGAGGAAAAGGCCGTCTCCGTGGCCGAAAAATAGGCGGACAGCAGCAGGCAGACCGCCATCATAATGATACAAGTCGTGGTTGACAAAATATGTAGCTCCTTTTCTGTCGTCTGTTTTTTTCCGGTGAGCGGGCGCCTACAAGCGCAAAAAAGCACGTCTGCCCCACAACGCGCAGCGCAGATATGCTCCCAAAAACAGATGGCAGTTCAGATGGTTACCCGGATAGTCACCGCCGTCAGTATCCATATAGGTACGACCCCTCCCTTTTGTAAATTAATGGTAGTATACCAGAAAACTGCCATCCAGTCGAGTTAAGAATCCGTAAAGAACAGGAGCGGACATCCTCCCGGATGCCCGCTCCCCTGCCGTTTTCTTAAAGCACGCCCAGCCCGCACAGCAAAAATCCGATCACCGCCACCGCCGCTCCCACCGCGGCGTAGGGCACGGTGGTGCGGATGATGGTGATGCTGGACACGCCGGTACCTGCCGTAGTCATGAACACCGCGTCGGCGTAAAAGCAGGTGCTGTACCCCAGCGCGATGCCGCTCATGACGGCGGCGATGATCACCGGCGCGGCCACGCCCATGGACAGCGCCAGCGGCACAAACACCGGTATGGCAATGGTCATCACCACCCAGCAGCCGCCTACGGCGAACACCGTGGCCCCCACCAGCAGGAACGCCAGCGGCGGTACCAGCGCCGCCGGCACGGCGCTGCCGATGCTGTTGATGAGGATGTCGAACAGCCCCAGCTGCCGGTTGGCCTCGCTGAGCATGAAGCCGAAGCATACCACGATGGCAAGGGATGTCATGCCCTTGGCGCCGTTGAAGAAGTGCTCGAAAAACTGCTTCACGGTCATGATCCTCTGGGGCACATACAGCAGGAACTGGGCGATGATGGCCAGCACCATGCCGTGGACGAGGTCGTTGCCGAACAGGATGGTGCCGCCTACCAGCACCGCCAGCGGCACCACGGCGTTCCACGCCGGGGAGACGCGGCTCTCGTCCACATCGGCGATGTCCACCAGCTTCTCCGCCTTTTCCTTCTTTTCAAAGGCCGGGCCGCCGCTGCGCACCCGCTGATAGGCCTGCTTCAGCGGCCCGAGCTTCGGGAATACGCCCACCGCCAGCAGCAGGCACAGCAGCATCATGCACAGCGGATAGAGCATGTATGGAATGGCCCGCAGGTAGTCGCCAAAGCCCAGATCGTACTCCGATATCAGTCCCACGCTGAAGGCCGTCCAGCTGGAAAACGGGATGGTCATGCACAGGCAGCAGGCCATGATGTTGGCCTGCAGGGCCAGATGCTCCCGGGGGATGCGGTTCCGGTCGGTGATCTCCCGCATGGAGAACGTCACCGTCAGGGCGTTGAGGTACTCGTCCACGAACATGACCACGGACATGCACCACGCCAGCACCAGCGTCCGCTTGGGGCCTCTGGCCACCCTCAGCAGCAGGTCGCGGAAGCCCATCAGGGCGCCGGACTCCTGAAACAGCGTGATCATGCCGCCGAAGCCGATGATGATGCACAGCACGAACTGGTACGACGAGTTGGACAGCTGTGCGTACAGGGCGTCGATGGTGCCGGTGAGGAAGTGCTGCCGGTGCAGCAGCACCATGGCCAGCAGCGTGGCCAGCACCATGGACTCCGCCATCCGGCGGGTCTTGAGCGCATAGATGATGAGAAATGTCAGCGGCGCAAAGGCCATGATGATCTCCGGCATGGTGCGTTCTCCTTACCTGGAAAGTTATCCGTAGTATAGCATGCCTTTCCGGCGCTGGCAAGTCCGTTCTGTCAGGCGGATATCCTTGACAGCGTATCACGCCCTGCGCTATGATAAGGAAGAAAAGGACGGTGACAACCATGGTGGACGGCAACATCATACTGTCCGTGGCCAAGGCCATGGAGCTTCTGCAATCGCTGAATCAGGCGGGGCGCCCCCTGTCGCTGACGGAGCTGACGGAGCGCTGCGGCTATCCCAAGAGCACGGTGTTCGGCCTGCTGACCACCATGCGGGCCTACGACGTCATCACCCAGACGCCGGACGGCAAATACGCGCTGGGCCTGCGGCTCTTTGAGTACGGTCGGCAGGTGGAGCGCACCTGGGACATCTCGCTGGTGGCCCGCCCCTACATGGAGCACCTGTCCCAGTCCACCGGCGCGTCGGTGATGCTGTCCATCTGCGAGGGCGGCAGCGTCATCACGCTGGACCAGGTGGAGGCCCGGGACAAGCTGCGCATCGTGTCGGATGCCGGCGCACGGCTTCCCATCTACTGCACGTCCCAGGGCAAGGTCTTTCTGGCCCACATGCCCCGCGCCGAGGCGGAGAAGCTGCTGCGTCGCCAGAGCATGACCCAGTTCACGCCCCACACCATCACGGACGTGGGCGCCCTGATGCGGGAGGTGGACACCTGCCGGGAAAACGGCTTCGCCATCGAAAACGGCGAGTACAAGATCGGCCTGCGCTCCATCTCCGCGCCGGTGTACACGGTGGAGCGTGCCGTCCGGTACACCGTGGGCGTCATCGGCATGTTCCGCAGCGCCCACTCCGACGAGTTCCGGGACGCGGTGGAGCAGGTCTGCGCCAGCGCCGCCATGATCTCGGCGGCGCTGGGCTACCGGGAGTAGCGGCAGCCCCCGCAAAATTCGCTTCCTTTCGACAGTCTTTTACAATAAGTCAATTATTTCGGCAAAAAGGGATTGACTTTTCCTCCGTTTTGTAGTGTTATATATAATATGAACCTGTGCGCGGCTGCGCACGGTCCATGTCGTGGACCAGCAGATAAAGGGGATCGCTGCGATCCGTAATGGGGATCTGCTTTTCACGTCGGTGCCGCCCGTTCAGGGGAGGCGCATCCACTGATTGAGAAAATTGAGGGGGATCTTAGAAGTGGGTAAATTTAAATACGACCTGACGGTGTCTGCTGTCAACGCCTTCGGCGCTGCCTGCATCACCGTCCTGTTTGGCCTGTGCTGGTTCAGCTTCTATGAGGACGCGCTTTTTGCGCCGTTTCATCTGGAGGGATGGTGCGTCACCGCACTGTTCTGCCTGGTGTACTGTCTGCTCTGCCGTGCCTACAACTCGTTTGAGGTGGTGCTGCAAAGCGTTCAGGAAGCGGTTTACAGCCAGGCTCTTTCTATTCTGTTCGCGGATGTTATCTTCTACTTTGTCACCTGCCTGCTGGCCCGCCGCTTCGTAAACGTGCTGCCCATACTGGGAACGTTTGCGGTGCAGCTTCTGGCCGCGGCGCTGTGGTGCGCCATGAAGCGCCGCTGGCACTTCACCTCCCGCCCCGCCGCCCCGTCTGTGGTGGTGTACAGCGACCATACGGAGGTGGATGAGCTCATCGCCCACTCCGGTCTTGATAAGAGCTTCAATGTCACGAGTACAGTGGATGCCGATTCCTGTCTGGCGGACCTCTCCATGCTGGACAGCGCCGGCGTGGTGTTCCTCAGCGACGTCAGCAGCAGCCAGCGCAACGAGATCCTGAAATACTGCGTGGAGCGGGACATCGACGTATATGTGACGCCGCGCATCGGCGACACCCTGATGCAGAGCGCGCGGCAGGTACACCTCTTCCACCTCCCTGTTCTTCAGGTGGGGCGCTATCACCCTTCGCCGTTGTATCTGTTCCTCAAGAGGAGCTTTGATATTCTGGCATCGGCGCTGGCGCTGCTGGTGCTGTCCCCTCTGTTTCTGGTGACGTCAGTGGCCATCAAGGCCTACGACGGCGGCCCGGTCTTTTACACGCAGGACCGTCTGACCCGGAACGGGAAGATCTTTAAGATCCATAAATTCCGCAGTATGCGGGTGGACGCGGAGAAGGACGGCGTGGCCCGCCTGTCCACCGGCGAGCACGATGACCGCATTACGCCGGTGGGGCGCGTCATCCGCAAGACACGTATCGACGAACTGCCCCAGCTGGTGGACATCCTGAAGGGTGATCTGTCCGTTGTCGGCCCCCGTCCGGAGCGGCCCGAGATCGCGGCGCAGTATGAGGAGACCATGCCGGAGTTCCGGCTGCGCCTACAGGCCAAGGCCGGCCTCACCGGCTACGCGCAGGTCTACGGCAAATACAACACCCGGCCCTACGACAAGCTGAAAATGGATCTGATGTACATATCCCGCCCCAGTGTCATCGAGGATCTGCGCATCTGCTTTGCCACGGTGAAGATCCTGTTTATGCCTGAAAGCACCGAGGGCATCGCGGAGGGTGCCACCACGGCGCTGGGCGTAGCGCAGGATGAGGAGGCCGCCGTCGAGAGCAGAGAAATGCTCCGTATGTGAGGGCAATGCCGCGTGTCGTGTATGTATACCGCGGCGAACGTAGATTTATAAACAAAGAACAAACACCGGCTCAGACTCTTCAGGATGAGTCTGAGCCGGTGTTACAGTATCTCCAACATAATCAGTGAGGAGCGTGAATATATGAAACTTGCATATTGCACTGGATTTTGGTGTACAAATATTGGAAATGGCTTTTTTGGTCTTGGTGTTGAATATGTTCTCAAAAGAATTCTGGGAGCGGAAAATGTAACGGTGGTGTCTGACTATCAGACTTACACTACAAGTTATGGAAAACGGCTTTATCCGCATAAGAACCAGCTTGAGTACATTGCAAAGTTGGATGTCGATTATATCGTACTCGCAGGGCCTGTTATTTCCAAGTACTTTCTGCCATTGTGGAAAAATATTCTTTTAGAACTGAAAACGCGCGGCGTGGGTTACATGATTGTGAGTGCCGGCACAATGAAACTTGATGAAACCTCCAAAAAAGAAATCATAGAATTCTTCAAGGAATGCCCACCATATGTTTTTTCTTCCAGAGAGAGGGAAACATACGAGAGCTTCGGAAAGTACGCAGTTAATGCATATAACGGCATCTGTTTTTCTTTCTTTGCGCCGGATTATTATGCCCCCTGCAAGATTGATTTCAGTCAGCCGTATTGGATCTCTAATTTCGATAAAATTGCCGAACCTCAAATCTGGCTTAATGATACGAGTCGCAAACATACACATGAGTTTAACTTTGAAGGTGAGAATGTGCTGGTGAACTCCCCAGCTACTGTTGCTGCAAAGACAGATCGTTTTACTGACGCATTTATTTACATCCGAAGTTTTCTACCTGCACCGAGGCGTGAAGATGAGATTGGTCGTTATAAGTTGATAAGAACAGATCAGCGGTTTCATCCACATTTTAGAAGCAAGATTTATGCGTATAAGAATTCTTTCTGCGCAGATATTCCTTATGGTTATATTAATCTCTATGCAAATTCTCAATTGACTTTGTCGGATAGAGTCCACTCCTGCGCTGTCACGCTCGCCTACAGTCATTCTGCAATGCTTTTTGCGAAGACCAATCGCGTGGGACTTCTTGAAAGAGTGGGTGCGGGTGAAATAACGGAAAAGCCCGTAAAACTTGATATGGAGTATTTGCTAAATGAGAAGGGCCAATTGATTGAATGGCTTAAATCCGTTCTTCTATAATGGAGAGTCAGTATGGAAATTCTATTTTGGTTGAGTATAGGATTGGATTGGAGAACGCCCTCTAAGCATCTATTGACTGCGATGATTGACGCGCTATACAAAAAGGGACATACAGTCCATATCCTTCAAAAGGACACCGGTGGCAAAAATAGGGAACTTTATCCAGAACTTAAGGCACTTGGAGTTACAACTACAAGAATTCCGATGGCATCGGTTTCTCACGGTAATTTAGTGAGTCGCTATTTATCTGATGTTCATTACGTTAGAAAATGCGCTAAATGGATGAATGCAAATCGAGGCTTTGATCGGGTATTTTTACAATCATCAAATGTTGCCGGATTTCAGATGAGAGTTTTGCGAAGGCAGATGGGTAGCATTCAAACAATCTTTAACGTTCAGGACTTATTTCCCGAAAATGCGATGTATATTGGAAAAATCAAAAAGAATAGTCCCCTATATACTTTTTTTTCATGGACACAGAAATACGCTTATAAAAATACAACCGCGATTATTACTATTTCAGAAGACATCAAAGATGAATTGGAAAAACTTGGGGTTGTTGAAGAAAAAATTAAAGTTATATATAACTGGAGTTATCAAGATGAGCCGTATGACAAGTCTCTGTCAACAGACCCCGACATCCGCAAAATGTTACCGCATGATAAGTTTAACGTTGTTTATGCTGGCAACATTGGCATAATGCAAAACGTGGATGTTTTGATTGAAGCAGCACGTCATTCGGACGACTCCAGAATTCTATTTCACATTTTTGGAGATGGCATTTATAAGCAAAAGCTTATAGAAAAGGCAAAGGATCTGCATAATGTTATGTTTTGGCCGCTACAACCTGTTGAAAAGGCTCCTGCGCTTTATTCCTGTGCGGATGTGAACATTATTCCACTTGCGAATGATATCTTTCGGACGGCACTTCCGAGCAAAACAGCTACATGTATGGCGGTTCACACGCCGATTGTGTTTTGCTTAGGGAAAGAATCAAAATTTGCACAGAAAGTAAGCAAAGAGACAAACTGCCCAACTATTAATTGTTCGGATGCAAATGGTCTTTTATCGGCGATTGAAGATATTAAACAATCAAAAGCCCCATACTCTACAGATAATTTTTTTATACAAAATATGGGAATATCTAAAAATAGTATGGAATATGCAAAAATCATCGAATCAGGCAAGGCTAATTGAATTTAAGGCCAAAATTTTACGTCCTGGATTTTTTGCTACTAACAGAGGAGGCCACTCATGTCCACATTTGATAACGCAACCCTTATGATCACTGGTGGTACTGGTTCTTTTGGTTCTACCGTTCTGAAGCATTTTCTGGATTCTGATCTGAAGGAGATCCGCATCTTCTCCCGCGACGAGAAGAAGCAGGACGATATGCGCCACGAGCTGCAGGCCCGCCACCCGGAGCACGCCAAAAAGGTGAAGTTCTACATCGGTGACGTCCGCAATCCCCAGTCCATCCGGGACGCCATGCCCGGTGTCGACTACATATTCCACGCCGCGGCGCTGAAGCAGGTTCCCTCCTGCGAGTTTTTCCCCATGCAGGCCGTGCAGACCAACATCATCGGCACGGACAATGTCCTGCACGCCGCCATCGACGCCGGCGTCAAGCGCGTGGTCTGCCTGTCCACCGACAAGGCGGCCTACCCCATCAACGCCATGGGCATCTCCAAGGCCATGATGGAGCACGTCATCTACGCCAACGCCCGCGTGGCTGCGGAGCGCGGCGGCACCACCATCTGCTGCACCCGCTACGGCAACGTCATGTGCAGCCGCGGCAGCGTCATTCCCCTGTTTATCGACCAGATCAAATCCGGCAATCCCATCACCATCACCGACCCCAACATGACCCGCTTCCTGATGAATCTGGATGAGGCGGTCAGCCTTGTCATGTTCGCGTTCCAGCACGGACATCCCGGCGACCTGTTCATCCAGAAGGCGGACGCCTCCACCATTGGCGATCTGGCCAAGGCCGTGCAGCAGCTGTTCGGCGACACCGGCACCAACATCATCGGCACCCGCCACGGCGAAAAGCTGTTCGAGACGCTGATGACCCGTGAGGAACGCCTGCGCAGCGAGGATATGGGCAAATACTTCCGGGTCGCCGCCGACAACCGCGATCTGAACTACGACAAGTTTGTGGTCAAGGGCGAGGTGCACACCATGGCCGACGAGTCCTACACCAGCCACAACACCAACCGGCTGGACGTAGACGGTACGGTGAAGAAGATCCTGACCACCGATTATGTGCAGAACGCGCTGAAGGGCATCCCCAACATCTGAGGACAAGCCCCAGGGCGCACCTGCCGCGCTCTGCTCACTGGAAGGAGACGAGACATATGAACATCCTTGTCACAGGCGCCAAGGGCATGGTGGGCACCGCCCTGTGCAATAACCTGAAAAACCTCCGGGACGGCAAAAACAGGACCCGCCCGGACATCCATATTGACGAGATCTATGAGTATGACCTGCACTCCACCCCGGAGGAGCTGGATGAATACTGCCGGAAGGCCGATTTCGTGTTCAATCTGGCAGGGGTGAACCGTCCGGAAAACCCGGAAGACTTCATGAAGGGCAACTTCGGCTTTGCCTCCGACCTCTTGAACTGCCTGAAGAAGCATAACAATAAGGCTGCCATCATGCTGTCCTCCTCCATTCAGGCCACGCTGGCCGGGCGCTTCGGCAGCAGTGAGTATGGCCGCAGTAAGCAGGCTGGCGAGGAATTGTTCTTCGCGTATGCCAAAGAGAGCGGCGCCAAGGTGGCGGTCTACCGCTTCCCCAACCTGATGGGCCACAGTCGCCCCAACTACAACAGCGCCGTCAGCACGTTCTGCTGGGCGGTGGCCAACGACCAGCCTTTTACCGTCAACGACCGCGGCACTGAGCTGGAGCTGCTGTACATCGACGATCTGGTGGAGGGTATGTTTGACCTGCTGGAGGGCCGGGAGCCGCACTGCGAGTTCGACGGTGTGGAGACGGTCCTGCGGCCGGATGGCCGCTATTGCTGCGTGCCCGCCACCCACAAGGTCACACTGGGCGAGATCGTGGACCTGCTGCAGGAATTCAAGCGGCAGCCGGCCACCCTCATGATGCCGAAAATGCCGGAAGGCTCCTTTGCCAAAAAGCTCTATTCCCTGTACCTGACCTATCTCCCCGCTGACCGGTTCAAGTACGCCCTGAAGATGAACACGGACGACCGCGGCTCCTTTACGGAGTTGCTGCACACCGCCGACTGCGGACAGGTATCCGTTAACATCAGCCGTCCCGGCATCACCAAGGGCCAGCACTGGCACAACTCCAAGTGGGAGCTGTTCATCGTGGTGGCCGGTCACGGCCTGATCCGGGAGCGCAATATCAATACCGGCGAAACGGTGGAGTTTGAGGTCTCTGGCGATAAGATCGAGGCTATCCACATGATCCCCGGCTGGACGCACAGCATCACCAATCTGTCGGAAACGGAAAATCTGGTGACCGTCATGACCTGCAACGAGATCTTTGACCCCGACCACCCGGATACCTTCTTCGAGCCGGTGTAAAGGAGACGACCATGGCTGATTACAGTAACATATCTTTCAAGAATAACGGCAAACTCAGGCTGCTGATCATCGTTGGCACCCGCCCGGAGATCATCCGTCTGGCCGCCGTCATCAACAAGACCCGCAAGTATTTTGACGTCATTCTGGCCCATACCGGTCAGAACTACGACTACAATCTCAACGGCGTGTTCTTCCGCGATCTGGAGCTGGCCGATCCGGAGGTCTACCTGAACGCGGTGGGCGCCGATCTGGGTGAGACCATGGGCAACATCATCGCCGAATCCTACAAGCTAATGGCCTCCATCCGTCCGGACGCCGTGCTGGTGCTGGGCGATACCAACAGCTGTTTGTCCGTCATTGGTGCCAAGCGCCTGCACATCCCCATCTTTCACATGGAGGCCGGCAACCGCTGCAAGGACGAGTGCCTGCCGGAGGAGACGAACCGCCGCATCGTGGACATTATCTCCGATGTGAACATGGCCTACTCCGAGCATGCCCGCCGCTATCTGGCGGATACCGGCCTGCCCAAGGAGCGCACCTTTGTCACTGGCTCTCCCATGGCGGAGGTACTGCACCAGAATCTGTCCAAAATCGAAGCATCCGACATCCATGCCCGGTTAGGCCTGGAAAAGGGCCGATACATTCTGCTGTCCGCCCACCGGGAGGAGAATATCGACACAGAGAAGAACTTCACCTCCCTGTTCACCGCCATCAACCGTATGGCGGAAAAGTACGATATACCCATCCTCTACTCCTGCCATCCCCGCAGCCGCAAGCGACTGGAGCAGAGCGGCTTCCCGCTGGACAGGCGCGTTATCCAGCACGAACCGCTGGGCTTCCACGACTATAACTGCCTCCAGATGCACGCGTTCTGTGTGGTGTCCGACAGCGGCACTCTGCCGGAGGAGAGCAGCTTCTTCACCAGCGTCGGCCACCCCTTCCCGGCCGTGTGCATCCGCACCAGCACAGAGCGCCCCGAGGCGCTGGACAAGGGCGATTTCATCTTGGCCGGTATCGACAGTGACCATCTGCTGCAGGCGGTGGATGTGGCCGTTGAGATGAACAAGAACCGTGATCTCGGTATTCCCGTGCCGGACTATGTGGATGAAAACGTGTCCGACAAGGTGGTAAAGATCATCCAGAGCTACACCGGCGTGGTCAGCAAGATGGTGTGGAGAAAGTATTGATAAGTATTTATAGCGGGTGGTGATATGCTCCATGATTAGATCAAAATTTATAGCAAAAGCTTTGGCAAAGATGAGAATACCGTCTTTTGATAGGTGTGACATAGATAAAACGTGTAAAGTAAGTTTTGAAAGTGCACTCGCTAAGGTGACAATGGGGAAATATACTTATGTGGGAGCACGGACATCGATAACAGATGCACAGATTGGAAAATTCTGTTCAATTGGCGGTAAAGTAAGTATCGGCGGGGGACTGCATCCAACGAATATGGTGTCAACATCACCAATCTTTCTTGAAGGCAGGAACTTTCTGCGAAAGAACTTTTCAGAATTTGAGTATGAGCCATCAAGACCTGTTGTCATTGGCAATGATGTATGGATTGGGGATAGTGCATATATAAAAGCAGGCGTTCAGATCGGATCTGGCGCGATTATTGGCGCTCACGCTGTTGTAACTAAAGATGTTGCACCATATGCTATTGTTGCCGGTATTCCTGCGCATGAGTTGAGAAAGCGATTTGACGATGGAATAATTAAAAAGCTGCTTGAAATTAAGTGGTGGGATTGGCCTGAGTCTAAGTTGAAGGACTTGGGGCAGTACTTTGATGATCCCCGTAAGCTCATTAACGTTTCAGAAAAGTCGGAAAAGGAATAATGATGAAAGTTGTACACTTGTGTCTGGGTTCCTTTTATCCAGATAACTACTCATACCAAGAAAATCTCTTACCCAAGTTTCATAAAGAACTTGGGTATGAAGTCGAGGTGATCGCATCAACGCAAAGTTTTGATAGCCACGGGAAAGTATGCTACTTGCAGAATACCGGAACATATCAGAACGAATATGATATTAAAGTAACAAGGATACCCTATAAAACAAATGCGAAAATCTGGAAAAAGCTGAAAAGGTACCAAGGTTGTTATGCCGCTTTAAAATTGGCAAAACCAGATATTATTTTTGTTCACGGTGGTCAGTTCCTTGACATAGATCAAGTCGTAAAGTATGTAAAAGCAAACCCTAATATTGTAGTGTATGTTGATAATCATGCTGATTTTTCCAATAGTGCTACGAATTGGTTCTCAAAAAATATCCTACATAAAATTGTGTGGAGACATTGTGAACGTGAAATTGAACCATTTACAAAAAAGTTTTATGGTGTTTTGCCAGTAAGAGTTGATTTCCTGAAAAACATGTATGGCTTACCAGCGTCAAAATGTGAGCTTTTAGTCATGGGCGCAGATGACGATCTGGTCAAGGCCGCGAATTCCCCTGGAATCAAAGCACAAATCAGGGCAAGGTACGGCATATCTGAAGAGGATTTCCTTATTGTGACTGGAGGCAAAATTGACGCATGGAAGAAGCAGACTCTTCTTTTGATGAAAGCTGTTCAAAATATTAAGTCATGCAAAGTAAGGCTAATTGTGTTTGGTTCCGTCACTCCGGAGCTACAGTCTCAGGTTAGTGCATTATCTGATGGAAACAAAGTTCAATATATTGGTTGGGTACAGTCTTCTGACAGCTATCAGTACTTTGCCGCAGCTGATTTAATCGTATTTCCTGGTCGGCACTCTGTCTTTTGGGAACAGGTAGCAGGGCAAGGAATTCCTATGCTTGTTAAAGACTGGCCAGGAACGCATCACGTGGATCTGGGCGGAAATGTTCGTTTTCTTACTCAGGATTCAGTTGGTGAAATTCAAGCTGAAATTGAACATTTGATAAAATGTCCTGAGGAGTATCAGGAAATGAAACGGATTGCCCGGGAAAGAGGAATGGATGTATTTTCCTATAGAAGTATTGCACGAAGGGCCGTTTTGTAAAATAGGAGCCAATATGAACAAATATCCTTCTGAAGTAAGATTGACGCAATTATGCATCATCGCGTCAATCCTATCCCAAATCGAACCTCTGGCAAGCTTGATGCGCCCGATCATGACCGCCATGTGGGTGCTCATATTGACTTTTTATTTGCTAAAATGCCATGGCAAGGTTGCTTTGCAAAATCTCACGCTTATTTATATCGGGGGTTATGCAACACTATTATTAGTCAGTGCATTAATAACTTTATTTGCCGCGGACTACTTAAGCGGAAACTACGTGCGAATCATGTCCATTCCCCTTTTGGTGTCCATTGTCGGAGATTTTTTTTCTCGGAACGATCAGTCAGCGGGTTTGCAAACCATTCTGAAAACATATTTATTGACTTCAGTTGCTTACGCCGTTTGGGTGAATGTAACTTATTTTGCATCCTATTCCGCATGGCTGGAGCAAAATGTATATACGTTTCTCCTTAAAAATTCGGCGGCGCAGATATGGTCCGTAGGAATTCTGATTGCCCTATTTCTTATTAAATATGAGACCCGCTTCCAAAAATATCTAGGATATGCCGCTGCCTTCTATTTATTCCTGCTGTGCGGAATAAGTCAGTGCAGAACAGCGATCCTGGCCTTAGCCGTTGTACTTGTGGTTTATGTACTGCTCAATTCAAAGCATCCTATAAGATGGTCATTCTTCATTGCGCTCATTGGCTTACTGGCTTGGAACACCTCTTTTTCTCGAGAATTTATCAATCAGTCGCTTTTTCTTGTGAAATATGAAGGAGCGGATCTTAATAGATTTTCCAGCGGCAGATTAGATGCGTGGGCGCAAGCTATTAATACGTTTATTAATCACCCGTTTTTCGGAACAGGAAAATACTATGTCGATTGTTCATATATTATGGTACTGGCAGAAACCGGTATCACCGGATTTGTTCTCGTCGAGGGCATATGGATATCTAGAGTCATTACAAACTTTCAATTTGCGGTGAACCGCAACATCAAATCTTTTTTGCTGTGTATCACAGTGTTTTATCTCGTTGAATCTATACTGGAGGGTTACCCTCCTTTTGGACCGGGCGTCAGTTCGTTCATGTTTTGGTTCCTAAGCGCAGTATTTTCTGGTAATGCGTACAAAAACTGCTCAGTAACTGCTGGAGAAATACATCCATGAGCAACCTAAAGAAGAATATCGGACTGCAAATGTCCTACAGAATACTGACAATCATCACTCCACTGATTACCTCTCCTATCATATCAAGAGCGCTCGGCGCAGAAAAGTTAGGTGTTTACTCAGCAACGCAAGCATTCGCAAATTACTTTATGCTTTTTGCAATGCTAGGCATTGAGTATTACGGACAACGGAGTATTGCCAGTTGCCGTTCAAGAGGTGAAAGGTCAGAAACGTTCTGTGAAATATATGCCACCCAATTCGTGGCCTCAACCGTTTCCGTGGCTCTCTACTACATAACCTCTTTTTTCTGGGGGCCTTCCAGAATTACCATTATGTTAATTCAGGGTCTCTGGGTAGTATCATGTTTGTTTGACATAAATTGGCTGTATTTTGGCGTCGAAGATTTCAAGATAACCGTAACCAGAAATTTTATAGTAAAATTGATTACCGTTGCCTGCATTGTGCTATTTGTTCGCAAACCAACGGATTTGTATCTTTATGCCGCCGTGATGGCTGGCAGCGCAGCTATAAGTCAGTTAATTCTCTGGCAAAGCCTGAAAAAATATGTAGATTATAAGAGAGCCTCCTTAAGAAAATGCAAAAGACACCTTCGCCCCATCTTTAGGCTGTTTATTCCAATGATCGCGTTAAGTCTATATCATTTTATGGACAAAACTATGCTTGATCTGTTGAGCACAGAGACGGAAGCTGGGTATTATTATGCAGCCGACAAAATAATCTACATTCCTCTTGGTCTAATCACTGCAATCGGAACCGTAATGCTGCCCCGTATTTCCAGTGTAGTGATGGACTCAGAGACCGAAGCAAAAGCACTGTTGAATAAGTCAGCAGAGCTCAGTATCTGCCTATCTTGTGCGGTAGGCTTTGGAATAGCGGCAATAGCAAAAGAGTTTGTGCCATTTTTCTTTGGTCGCGGTTATGAGAAGTGTGCAATGCTCCTTGTGATTTTTGTTCCCGTTCTTTTTATTAAATCACTAAGCAACGTTGTAAATCAGCAATATCTGATACCATCAAAGCGCGATAACCAATATACGCTGGCAGTTACGGGCGGAGCCATAGTTAATCTAATGTGCAATTGGATATTGATTCCACACCTAGGTTCTGTTGGCGCAACGATCGGAACCTTGGTGGCCGAGTTAGCTGTTTTGATAATATCAATACTCTTTGTAAAGCATCGTGTTAATTTCTTAAAGATGTTTGCACAGTACGCCTACTACATTTTGTTAGGCTTGATAATGTTTTTGGTTGTTCGTGTATTTGCTTCTCAACTCCGTATAGAGATTGTGTTTATTCGCCTCCTTTTTATGATTGCGGTCGGCGGCTTTGTTTATTGCATACTTTGCTTTATACTCTGGTGGATCCTTAAGGAAAAATCTGTTTTTGGCAGTATTCTTATATCTCATACGAGAAAGGAAAACTAAAATGATGCATAGGATAAGAGACCTCATTGGAAAAGCAAAGAGGAAAATTAAACTCATGCGTTTGGATTTTCATTTTAAAAAAGAACTTGATATAGTAAAAAAACAGTCATCTGTTGAAGTTAATTCTTTAATCCCGGATATGGCGGAACAAGTCCGAGACTTTTATAAAAGCTTCGGTTTTGTAAATATTGATCTTCGTTGGCACGAATACTTGTATGCTGTTACGGGCCAGCATTACGTTAGTTATATTCCCGAAAACTTCTATCATTGCGTTATCGAACCCTTATACACCAGAGGCTCAGTTGATCTTGAAGATAAAAGTTATATGTGCCGGATGTTACCCGGAATTCGAATGGTCCCCAATGTAATTAAAAATGTAAAAGGAGTCTTCTTTGACGAGGAGGATAATATCCTATCCTTGGACACTTCATTAAATCTTTTAAACCAACTTGATCATGATTTGATTATCAAACCCTCAAGACACAGTGGAGGTGGCAGGGGTGTTCGCTTAATCAAAGCCCATGAATTTAATAAAACCATTTTAGATGAATATAACAGTGATTTTGTCGTTCAGCTATGTATTGCACAGCATCATCAATACAATGAATTTATTCCTTCCTCTGTCAATACGGAAAAAATTGTCAGTTTGTTTTTTGAAGGCGAAGTTCACATACTCAGCGCAATATTACGGGTTGGTGCCCCTGGTTCCCATACGGACACAGCTTCTACCGGACGTGGTTACACAATCGGTATAACTGAAAATGGACAACTTAACAAGTTAGGTTATACTGTTTTCGGAGATCGACGAAACGAAAATGCTGCCGGGAGAAAATTTGAAGATATTAAATTAGTTGCTCATGCGAAAATTTGTGAAGAAATAAAGAAAGCCCATAAATTGCTCTCTCGGTTTGGGGTAATTTCGTGGGACTTTGCGGTCGATGAAAACGGAGACCCGGTTCTGATTGAATACAATCTGAATTACCCAGACGTGATGATCTATCAAATGAATAATGGCCCGTTATTTGGAAATCTTACCGAAACAATATTAAAGGATGTTAGAAAGCGACAGCAAGCTGGGGGCGTAAAATGAAATCAGTCAAGAATACTTTACAAGGAGCATTCCGAAGCGCATTGACTCTGATCTCACCAAAACTAAATACCGCTGTAACATATCGTGTGAAATTTGGGCGGAAGTTGGATTTAGATACGCCCCATACATTCAACGAAAAAGTCCTTTGGCTGAAGTTTAATACATATTGGAACAACGATACTATTAAACAATGTGCTGATAAACTCAAGGTTCGAGATTATCTTGACCAACGAGGCTTTGGCAATCTTTTGAATGATTTGCTCGGGGTATACGATGATGTAGATTTAATCGACTTTTCTAAACTTCCAAACCAGTTCGCATTAAAGCTAAATGTTGGTTGCTCCTGCAACATTATTGTCCGCGACAAATCTAAACTGGATATTGACGCAGCTAAGAAAACTATGCGCAAATGGCTTAAAGCAAATTACTGGCTGGGATGGTCAGAAATGCAATACAGAGGCGTGAAGCCATGTATTCTTGTAGAGAAATATCTCGGCAATGATGACGGCAGTCTGCCGGTGGACTATAAATTTTACTGCATGAATGGAAAAGCTAACTCTGTCATGGTCTGTGAAGGTCGTGACGGTGTTCATCATCCCAAATTTTTCTTTATGGATAAGAACTGGAATAAACTTCCTTATTCAGCGGAAGTCTTTTATTATCCGGATTTTATGATTGAAAAACCGCGAAATATGGATAAAGCATTTGAAGTTGCAGACATGCTTGCAAATGAGTTTCCCTTTGTTCGCGTCGATCTGTATATTGTAAAGGATCGAATCTATTTTGGAGAACTGACTTTCACACCAGCGGCCGGAATGGATACGGACTTTAAATTTAAGGCACCTGGCGCAGAAAAGGATACTGACACTATTCTTGGGGAGTTGCTTAAGTTGCCCATGTGATTGCAAGGAGAAACAACTATGAAAATCGCAGTTGCCGGTACCGGCTATGTCGGTCTGTCCATTGCCACGCTGCTGTCGCAGCACCACGAGGTCATGGCAGTGGACATCATTCCGGAGAAAGTCGACCTCATCAATCACCGTAGGTCTCCCATTCAGGACGAGTATATTGAGAAATACCTCGCCGAAAAGGATCTGCACCTGACGGCCACACTGGACGCGGAAGCCGCCTATACCGGCGCCGATTTTGTTGTCATCGCCGCTCCCACCAACTACGACAGCAAGAAGAACTTCTTCGATACGTCTGCGGTGGAGTCCGTGATCAAGCTTGTCATCCAGTATAATCCTGACGCCATCATGGTCATCAAATCTACCATTCCCGTGGGCTTTACCGCATCTGTCCGCGAGAAGTACCACTGCGACAACATCATCTTCAGCCCAGAATTTCTCCGCGAATCCAAGGCCCTGTACGATAACCTGTACCCCAGCCGCATCATCGTCGGCACCGATGTGGAGAACGCCCGTCTGGTGAAGGCCGCCAAAACCTTCGCCGGTCTGCTGCAGGAGGGTGCGATCAAGGAGAACATCGACACCCTTATCATGGGCTTTACCGAAGCAGAGGCCGTCAAGCTGTTTGCCAATACATATCTGGCACTGCGCGTGTCCTACTTCAACGAGTTAGACACCTACGCCGAAATGAAAGGTCTGAATACCCAGCAGATCATTGAAGGCGTGTGTCTCGATCCGCGTATCGGCGACCAGTACAACAACCCCAGTTTCGGCTACGGCGGCTATTGCCTGCCCAAGGACACCAAACAGCTGCTGGCCAACTATGCGGACGTGCCGGAGAACCTGATTGGGGCCATCGTGGAATCCAACCGCACCCGCAAGGATTTTATTGCCGACCGTGTGCTCCAGATGGCCGGATACTACGACTACGGCGAGGACAGCGAGTACGACGCCCGGTCGGAAAAGCCCTGCGTGATCGGCGTGTACCGCCTGACCATGAAGTCCAACTCCGACAATTTCCGCCAGTCCTCCATTCAGGGGGTCATGAAGCGCATCAAGGCCAAGGGTGCTACCGTCATCATCTACGAACCGGCTCTGGAAAACGGAACGACCTTCTTCGGCAGCGAGATTGTGAACGATCTCGCCTCGTTCAAGGAGCGCAGTCAGGCCATCATCGCCAACCGCTATGACAGCTGTCTCGATGATGTCCAGGACAAGGTCTACACCCGTGACCTGTTCAGACGTGACTAACTTGTCAAAAAGCCTCGGGAGAGGCAGGTTCTGCCTGCCCCTCCCGAGGCTTTTTCCATTCCCCCTCACCCGCAGCACAGACACTTCTCCGCCAGCAGGTCGAAGCGCACCGTCTCCCCTGCCGCGGCCGTTGTGCCCTCCGGCAGGCACACCGCCTCGTCGGGGATAGCCACGGTCAGCGCCTCCCCCGCCGCCGTCGCAGCGCCGGGCAGGCAGGAAATTCCGGTACCCCGCCAGCCGCGCCGCCCCCTGGGTAAACGGATGCCGCGCCAGCGTCTCCATGTCCGTCACGGCGCAGGTGCGGCCCTCCTCCATGACGCACACCGTCCGGCAGTTGCGGTAGCACTCCCCCAGATCGTGGCTCACCCACAGGATCGGCCCCTTGAACGCCGCCAGCAGCGACGAAAGCTCCGTCTCCAGATTCCACTTCAGATAGCTGTCCAGCGCCGAAAACGGCTCATCCAGCAAAATAGCCTCCGGCTCGGCGCACAGGATGCGGGCCAGCGCCACCCGCTGCTGCTGCCCGCCGGACAGCTGGGCCGGGTGCTTTTTCTCCAGCCCCTCCAGCCGGAATAGCCGCAGCTTCTCCGCCAGCACACGGCGCTTCTCCGCCCGGTCGCCGGAGCGGATGCCGCACAGGATGTTCTGCTCCACCGTCATGGTGGGGAACAGGGCATACTGCTGGAACAGATACCCCACCCGCCGCTGCTGGGGCGTCAGATCAATGTGCTTCTCGCTGTCGAACAGCACCCGGTCGCCCAGCACGATGCGCCCCCGGTCCGGGGTGACGATACCGGCGATGCACTTGAGGGTCATGCTCTTGCCGCAGCCGGAGGCGCCCAGCAGCGCCATGGTCTCATCCGGCGCCTCGAGCTGCGCCCGGAGGTGGAACGCCCCCAGCCGCTTCTCGATGTCCACATACAGGCTCATTTCGCCGCCCTCCTTCCGCCGACAGTGAGGAAATCGCGCTTTTCCAGCATGTTCACCGCCAGCAGCACCACGGCGGAGATGGCCGACCACCACGTCATCACCAGTCGGATGCCGAAGGTCTCCAGCACCCACGCGCCGATGAGCCGCTTCGGCCCGAGAACGCGCAGGATGAGGTAGCCCACCACCGTGGGCGGCAGCACCAGCGGCAGCGTGAGGATCACGTCGAGCACGCCTTTGACCAGACGTGGGAGCTTGGCGATGTAGTACGCCGCCGCGATGCCCGCGAAAAACACCACCACCGCCGAGATGGCGGCGATGCGCAGCGAATTTAAGAGGGGATACCAGTCCATAGGGAACCTCCTGATACGATGGGTTTTCGCGTGAAAAACGGGACGGCGGGCAGAGCGCTTCTGCGCCCTGCCCGTGGCCCTATGAATGAAAAGCTCTTGCCTGAAACGCGCGGTTTACTTGCTCAGCGGGGTGAACAGCACGGCCTCGAACTCCGCGGAGGCCTCAGCGCCCTGCAGATAGGTCAGGAACGCCGCGGCGGCATCCTGATGCTCGGAGGTGTTCAGCACGGCGGCGGGATAGATGACCTGACCGCACATCTCAGCGGTGGCGGTGGCCGCCACGGTCAGACCGGCGGAGTAGGCGTCGGAGGCATAGATGATGCCGCAGTCCACGGTGCCCTCGGACACAGCGGTGGTGACCTCCTTGACGTTGGAGTCGTAGGTCAGCTTGGCGGCGATGGCGTTCTCGTCGATGTCGTAGAACTTGAAGATCTTCTGGGTGTACTGACCCACGGGCACGTCGCTGTTGCCGATGGCCAGCATCACGTCGCCGTTCTCCAGCAGGTCGACGCGGCTGCCGGCCACCAGCAGGTCAAGACCGTCGGGGTTCTTCTCGGCGTCGTCCTTCAGGGTGCCGTCCAGCTGGTTCATCTGCTTGGGAGCGGCGGAAATGAACAGGTCGCACACGGCGCCCTCGGTGATCTGGGTGTACAGCTTGCCGGAGGAGTCGAAGTTGAAGCTGATCTTCACATTCTCGTTCTCGGCCATGTACTTCTCGCCGATGGCGGTGAGGGACTCGGTGAGGGACGCGGCGGCGAACACCGTCAGCTCCACGGTCTCGGCGGGAGTCTGGGTGTCGTCGGTGTTGTTCTTTCTGCCGCAGGCCACCAGGCTCAGCGCCATGACCAGTGCCAGCAGCAGGGAGATGAATTTCTTCATGCAGGGATACTTCCTTCCTTTTGAAATGTTTGTTTTATCGCAGCGTGATTCTCATGTAAGGATAACGGTTTTCCAAATGATGCGCCCGCGCAGGGCGCATCGCCGGCTCACTTGCCGAAGGGACAGATGGGGTAATGGCACTGGCCGCAGCCCAGACACAATCCGCCCTCGCCGAAGGCGGTGATGTCCGCCCGCGTCACCTCCACACCGTGGCGATGGTCTCGATGCCGTAGGCCTGCAGCTTCTCCACCACCACCGGCGTGAACGTGTCCTGAATGAGGCCCTTTTTCACCTCGCTGCCGGTGGTGACGATGCAGGCGGTCTTTTTCACAAAGGGCAGCAGCTGCAGCAGCGGCTCATCGCCTGCGGCCTCCTCGGCCCGGCGCAGCTTCTCCTCCTCGATGATGAGGGGGATGACCCGCATGCCCGCCAGCTTGTCCCCCTTGCGGAACCGGGCATCCTTGTATGCGTCCTTGATGATCTGGGTCATGTCGTGGCACAGCACATGGCCCACAGCGTCCACTGTACGGATGAGCTTCATGTCGATCCCTCCCGGCGGCCGGCCGCCCTGCGTTCTGATCTGGCCCATTGTACCGTTTCCCGCCCCGCATCGCAAACGCATCGTGCGGCATTGTCGGAAAGTAAACCGGCGTTGTCGATATTCTTGACAAAGCATCACGCCCCGCGCCATGCTGTCCCGCGCCGTGGCGGGCACGCGGGGCCGCAGCCTGATCCTGAACCTCCCCGGCTCGGAGAAGGCGGCGCGGGAGAACCTGTCCGCCGTCGTCGGCGCGCTGGAGCACGCCATGCACATGATCGCCGCCGAGGGCCACGGATAAATAAGCAAAAGCCGGACGCTTCCGCGTCCGGCTTTTTATCGTTTCTCCCCCGGCATCACCGGGCGCATTGCTCTTTACGCCTTGGGCTTTTCAAACTCCTTCGCCACATCCTCCAGCAGCTGCCGGATGGCCAGATGCTGGGGACAGACCTTCTCGCACCGGCCGCACTTGATGCAGTCGGAGGCCTTGCGCCCCTCGGTGGCATAGATGCCGTAGTAATAGTCGGCATTCCAGTTGTGGTGGGTCTGCTTGGTGTTCATGGCCGCGAACAGATCGGGGATGGAGATGTGCCGGGGACAGCCGTCGATGCAGTAGCGGCAGGTTCACCAGATTGCCGCCCTTCACCGGCTCCATGACGATGACGGGCTTGCCGTGCTTCCGGCACACCTCATAGCACCGATGGCTCTGTACGGCGGGATCGTCGTAGTCCAGATAGTTGAACTGGATCTGTACCACCTCGATGTCCGGATAGTCGGTGAGGATCTGCTCCAGCACCTCGGCGGTGTCGTGGAAGGAGATGCCCACATGGCGCACCTTGCCCTCCGCCTTCAGCCGGAACGCCGTCTCGTAGGCATGGCACTCCCGGAAATGGGGATAGTTCCCCGCCCCCTGCGCGTGCATCAGATAAAAGTCGAAGTATTCCACGCCGCAGGCCGCCAGCTGGCTCTCAAAGAAGGGCCGGATGTCCGCCTCGGTCTTGAAGAAGTTGGCCGTCAGCTTGTCCGTCAGGATGTAGCGCTCCCTGGGATAGCGGCTGGTGAGACACTCCCGCAGCGCCGTCTCGCTCTTGCCCTGCAGATAGCCGTGGGCGGTGTCGAAATAGTTGAAGCCCGCGTCCAGAAAGGCGTCCACCATCTGTTTCGTCTCCGGGATGTTCACGTTCTCGCCGTCCATAGGCAGCCGCATGCAGCCGAAGCCGAAGTTCTTCCTGATATGTTGCATGTCCGATCTCCTTTCTCTGTCACCCGCCGGCGGGCGGTCTTTGACCAAACAATACCGCATCCGGGCGGGAGTTGCAATGCTTTTTCCGCCGGAATGTTGTATTTTCCGGACCGATATGGTATCATTTCCCCGAAAACACCCGTCCATTGGAAAGGAGCGCCGCGCCATGGAACACACCGAACACCCCTTCCCCGCCCCCGCCGGCTATGACCGGCTGGTGCAGG
>ERZ780226.822-NODE-822-length-26781-cov-3.678066_pt1 | contig 26781 bp, 29 predicted proteins | sample MGYA00511165_ERZ780226 | MGnify/ENA primary metagenome ERZ780226 (study PRJEB29588, sample SAMEA2152373) | human gut metagenome | biome: human gut; feature: human-associated habitat; material: faeces | place: Denmark | collected 2008/2010 ...
GGGTTGGCAAACTCGTGGACGAATACGGCCCGCGCGAGGTGGCCCTCGAATCGCCCTTTTTCGGCGCGAACGTGCAGAGCATGCTCAAACTCGGACGGGCGCAGGGAGTCGCTATGGCCGCCGCGCTGAGCCGGGGGCTGCCCGTCTCGGAATACGCGCCCCGCCGGGTCAAGCAAGCGATCACGGGACGAGGGTCGGCCTCGAAGGAACAGGTAGCTTCCCTGCTCAAAAGCATGCTCCATATGACCGAACTGCCGTCGCATCTCGACGCGACGGACGGGCTGGCCGTCGCCGTATGCCACCATTTCCAGTGCTCGGTCATCGGCCGGATCGATCCGTCGCCGCGCAAGAAGGCCCTCGGGGGAGGCCGCACGGGCAGCAAGAGCTGGGCAGAGTTCATTTCGTCCCACCCCGACCGGATCAAGGGTAAATAAGAAACGAGGCTTTCGGACCGTATCGTGAAGGAAACTTCCCTCGCCGACCGCACGCCAATCCTGCGAAAAATAGCCGGCCGACGAATTGCGGCGGTCACGGCAGCTTCGGCCGTTCCGCCGCAACAGAGCCCACAAGCTCCATATAAGAGACCCGGCGCAACGATCGCCAGTTTTCCGCAAGTCGGGGAATAAGTCGTTCATGAAGAGGTACGCCGCTTCCATGCCTCCCCATCGGCGGACGGCGTCCGCAACCGACGGCCACCCCGATCGACATTCCGATAAGATCGTTCCCGTAAAGCCTACGGGGCAGACCGGGAAGTACGCTTCCCATCCGGCGGAGCGTACCGCGACGAAAGATACCACGACCGACATCGGGACGAATTCCGGCTTCTCGAACATAGCACGCGACGAATCCGAAGCCAGACCGCATAATACGCCATCCGAATCCGCAATGGACATTCTGGCAAACCGTAAATCTATGCTTACGAATCGGAAAAGGAACGTAAGACATTTTCCGTCTTGCATGAAAACAGTGCGATGACTCGGTTCAAAACATCCATATTCCGCGACTGCAGGGGCAACAGAACGTGAGACGGACGGAAATCCCGGCTCCGATCGAACTATTTTGCACTATTCCGCCTTTTTTATTTGGAAGAAACGATTTTTTACTTATCTTTGCACTCGCAATAAGGGAAGGCTCCGTAGCTTAACTGAATAGAGCACTTGACTACGGATCAAGAGGTTACAGGTTTGAATCCTGTCGGAGTCACTGGAAAATCAAGCACTTGCAAAGGAATTTGTGAGTGCTTTTTCATTGAATGCTCAATGTGCCTTGCGTAAGTTTTAAATCTTGTCCTTTTTCATTAACTGGTAATATCTTTAAAGCATTAAATTCGGCATACCCATTTTGGCACGGGTTAATATTTGTTTGTCTTTGCAAAATTACACTTCCTTTGAATCAAACAAAAGTTTTTCGGAAGAATACCTCCATCAGCTTACTTTCTGATTTCCCCAAGTGATATAAAAATGTCCTTGATCGTCCTGTTCCCTTCGCAGCAGGCTCTCGATCAGGTTCGGTGAGATACCGAACTCATCGAAGATTTCGGATTGCTCTTTGACCTCCCCCGTTTTGATAAAGTCGTTCAGCCGCTCCTTGGTCAGCACGAGCGCCATCAGGTTCTGTTCGATCGAATCTTCGTACAGAACGAAGTGTACGTGCGTGAACTCTTTCGAATCGAGCCGGATGAACCGGAAATAGAACTGCTCCATCTTGGAGATATTCCACTGGAGCGATTCGAGGATCGCATGGTTGCAGGAAAGAATATTGGCCGAACTTTTCAGGCTTTGCTGTGTACAGACCAGCAGTCCGTTCTCCGTAGTCTCGAACTCAGCGATAATCTTTTCCCTGCGTTTGAATGTGACGTCCCCCCGAATGACAAACAGCGGCCTGTCCGGGAATAGTTCCCGGAACAGCCGCTCGTACATGAATACCGCGCCGAGCGTCGTGCATCCTACCGTAACCTTGCCCGGTATGCTGCGGATCATCCGTACCACCTGCTTCGTGTTTCGCGGAAACCGGTCGCCGATATACCCCGGCATCGTATGCGGAACCGAGCAGGCGCGGATCAGCAGCATGATCTGGCGGATCAGTCTCATCTGGGCCTCTTTTTTCTGATCCTTTAAGCAGGTAAAGTAGAGTTCGCACAATCGCAGGAACTCCTTCATGACTTTCCGGTAAACGGCCCTCTCTCCCGCGCTCGGTACGACGCTGCATGTGTGCACGTCGTATTTCTCCCCCGCGAACTCCCGGAATTTGCGTGTCAGTACCGTCATGGCGATCAGCCTTTGGAGTTCTTTCTTGTTGTAAATATCCTGATTGTGTTTTTCGATCCCGAATACCGTTGTTCTGCACGGAGAAAAACAGGCCCGGAAGAGGTTATGCCCGCCGTAAACCGGGAAAGGCATTCCGCAGCGGTCGTTCCTGCGGGAAATCAAATCAACTTTTCGAAAAGGAATTATTAGACTTAGGAATTCATAAACTTATACAATATTCAACCTTAGAAAGAGGGGAGGTGAGAGACATTGAGTTTGATGCAATTATTGATCCTTTTTTTGATATTTACGTCACACAATTAATAGACTTTTTAAAATACGGTGGTAAATATATTTTTTGTGGATTTTATTATCAGGATATATTATATAAGCCATTTAAACAGTCTAACAATGATTATTTTAGGGTACTAGCTAAATGTATCGTGAAAAATATTTCGTTAATAGGCAATTGCCTTGGTTGTGAAAATGATTTGCGAGATGCTTTAAATAATTTTGAGAAAGGTAAATATGATATTGTAATTGATTCGATATATACCGGAGATGAAATTGTTCCTTTTTTTTACAAAAGTCTTTTCATAGCATACCGCGTTTTGGGGAAATAGTGTATATATATGATGATTAAATAACCCACTGTGCATATAAGCTATAGAGATTTTTAAGTTATTAATATCTGCTGTTTGTTAATGAGTTATATTGTCGTTGGTGTCGTAAATTTAGCCATAATTCTTGTTCTTAACCCCTCAAAAATTTTCGCATAGTTTCGGCGGATCATGAACCAAACCCCTCGAGAGATAGAGGTTATGAATTAGGTCGTTCAAAGAATAAACCGCATGACTTGTATTTTTGACTTGTATTTTTATAACCGTAATAGCAAATCTGTTGTGAGGCGTAATGGCCTTTATCGGGAGTGAATAATGATTCTTTTTGCAGATTGACGAGCGAAAGCCCCGGCTCAACTTGTAAATTTCAGTGGGATACTATTTACAATAAAGTATTCCAATTCAGAGACACCATCTGAACCAAACGTTTGCGTAGCTGCTCTGTATAGGCAAACAACCCTCTTCAGTGGCAATTGTAACGCCATGCTCGGTTTTTCCTTACATACCGTCGAGCATCACACAAAATAGCTGACATTCTGAATCAACACTCAAAAACTCTGTTGTCCAAGACAGGGCGAGAAACTACAGCTCTCTCAATTTCGGAGAGCTATGTTGGCTCTGAAAGTCGATTCTTGCCTCGACCATCGACAGGGCTCTCAATTTTTTTTTGTAACTTACACTGAAATCACCATAATGTTTATACAGTTAGTAATCAGCTTAATACACAGATAACATCCAACATAAATAACTTTTATGGTCTTGTAATAAACCTCACCATACAAGTTACGAGGTGGCAAAAGGAAATAATTTTATTGACCGAAGAATAGTTCAGAGGAATTAGACCTTATCTTTTTTAATACACAACAGGAATTAAATAGAAATAACTTTTTATCTTTACCATATAAAATTAACTAATCAATGATTTTGATATCATGGACATTATGAAGCGAATAATTATTATAGTAGCATCAGTTCTCTTATTAATCATGAGTTGTCGTCAGAGGCAAAATCAACCTAAGTCAACCCATGATAAATTTAATTTGGATTTTGAGCAGGTGGAAAATGGAATGCCAGTTGGATGGGATACAAAAGGAGGCTATGACTATATATTTTCATCAGATTCAATCATTGTAAAAAGCGGAAAATATTCCGCTTCTATCGAGATGTATGAAGGAACACCTCAATTTGGAGTGCTGGGGTTGATAATACATAACAATTATGAAGGGAAACGGGTTACTCTTTCTGGATATGTAAAATCCGAAAATGTGGATGACTATGCTAGCCTGTTGATGAGGATCGATCCGGAAATAGGTGTTAAAGAGGTTAAAATAAAGGGAACTACTGATTGGAAAAAATATGAGGTCTCGCTAAAAATGAATCCTCGGAAAACAAAAGCTTTCGCTGTGGGTGCCATTTTAGTGGGAAAAGGCAAAGTCTGGTTCGATGACGTTAGAATTTGTATAGACGGCAAAGATATTAATGAGTTGGAATCTGTCGAAATTGAACGAATATCATTATTGTCGATTTAATTGTGAAAGGAATTATTATCACAATCGGAATGATTTTTATACTAAGTTGTCATCATGGGCGAATCGAAGAACAATCAGGAACGGCCCATGGTGATTATTTGGAGTTTGCGAATAGCTCGAATATAGTAATTGAGCAACTCGATAGTATGCAAATCGAGAATTTGACCAATTTGGGATTGATATGGGGTTTTTTGAAATACTACCATCCCAATATCGCAAAAGGAAATTATAACTGGGACTATGAACTGTTCAAGATCTTTCCTGAAATTTTGAAATCAGAAAACAATATTCATCGCGATTCAATTTTTATAGAATGGATAAACGGTCTTGGCAAATTTGCCGAAAATAAAAAAGAAATATCTATAAAGAAAGAGATTAAATTGGCGCCCGATTTGGGATGGATAGAAAGTTCGGGGTTTTCTAACGAACTCACCTCTCTACTCATAAAAGTCAAAAACTCAAAAAGGCATAGAAAGCACCATTATGTCGGATATTATTTTACTGGTAATCCTAAATTTAAAAATGAAGAACCATATCCGAATATGCTCTATCCTGATGCCGGTTTTCGATTATTGGCATTATATAGATATTGGAACATTATTCAATATTTCTTCCCTTACAAAAATCTTATCGAGTGCGACTGGAAAGAGGTGTTGAAAGAGTTTGTTCCTAAAATCGTGAATACGAACAATGGAACGGAATATGCCCTTACGATTTTGGAACTAATTGAACGGATTCACGATTCGCATGCAATTACCTTGAACCACAATTATTCATTAGCTAATCATTTTGGGAAATTCAGTGCTTCGGTTGAGCTGACATTTATTGAAAACCAACCTGTCGTTACGGGTTTTTATAACGAAAACTTAGGCAGGGACACTGGAATGGAAATAGGCGATGTATTAACAAAAATCAATCATGTTTCGGTTGCCGAAATTATAGATGGTCTTCTAAAATATACACCTGCCTCGAACTATCCCGGAAAATTGAGAAATCTTGCGAAAAACATGTTGAGAACGAACGACTCGATTATCCATGTCGAATTTATTCGGGACAATAAACCTCAAAATAAAGTCTTAAGGGTATTTTCGGATGACAAACACGATTTATATCATGTATATTCCAAAGAAAAAGATACTTGTTTGGAATTTATTGATGACGGAATAGCATACCTTGATTACAGTGTGCTGGAGAACAAACATATACCTAAGATTTGGAAAAAGATAAAGAATACAAAGGGATTAATTCTCGATATTAGGAATGGAACATCGGGTGATTTTCCTGTTTTACTTTTTTGCCAATATTTATTACCAACGAAAACTCCTTTCTTTTTAAAGTCAACGACAAAGCATTATTCTATACCCGGATTGTTTACCATTGAGAAAGGTTATAATGTAGGTAGAAAAAATAAAAATTACTATAAGGGGAAAATTATTATTTTAGTAAATGAAAATACTCAAAGTACGGGAGAATTCCAGACAATGGCATACAGAGTTCACCCGAATGCGGTGGTAGTCGGTTCTGCAACGGCAGGAGCAGATGGGAATGTGTCAAAATTTTATCTTCCGGGAGGGATAGAAACATGGATTAGCGGAATTGGCGTTTATTACCCTGATGGAAGTGAAACCCAACGCATCGGTATTGTACCTGATGTTGAAGTAAAGCCTACTGTACAGGGTATTAGGGAAAGGCGGGACGAAGTATTGGAAAAAGCAATTGAGCTTGTTAACAGATAGAATAATATGTTTAAATTACAATTACAGGATAAGTTATAAGTAAACGATGGAGGAAAAAAGATGGAAGACAATAAATTTATTACCGTTTTGACGTTTACCTATGCTCATGAAGTCGCGATAATTCGAGGCCGGTTGGAAGCAGAGGGTATCACATGTTTTACTAAAGATGAATTGACAGCTCAAGTTAGCCCCTATTCTACTGCAATCGGTGGAGTAAAACTCCAGGTTTTGTCAAAAGATTTGAATCGAGCTATTGAAATTTTGGAAGAAGAAGGTTATATTATATAACAGAAACTGTTTCGTTCATTCGCTTTTGTGTTTCATGTCGAGCGAAGATAACACCCTCAGTCAGATACTGGCAATTCCTTCGAGCAGCGTATAAAACAGTTTCCTAGGCAGCGTCACTTCCAAAGTAAAACCGTGTATCCGGCAGGTCCGACCTCATAGACCGCCAAATCGAGCGTAACACCCGACCAATATTGGGCCGTCGGAGCAAAACGTCCGTCTCCTGTTACATCATACATATACTTAAATATCATAACGAATCCCGTATCGCCGTGGCAAAGTCCGGCATCGCTGATGCTGTCCTCTTTCGAATCGTGCCAATGAGTCGTGAATAACATGACTTGGCATTCACTCTTGTCGGCCGAACGTTTTCCGGCCTGCCTCAGGGCACGGCTACTTCCAAGTTGCTCCCCCAAAACGGCTTTTATAGGCTTTGCCCTCATTTCCCGTCGATTGAAAAGGGAAGAGGCATCCATGAACCGATCGGTCCTATTCCTAAGAAAGCATATATCCGACCGTACAGCAACCAGTTCACTGATCTCGTATCGGGAAAATCCCCGATTCGCATGTTTGCTCAGCTATAATACGATTTTCCCGATGAAATCGGGATCGGTTCTGTATTGCAAAGCGATACCAAAAGTCGTGTATGAAATCGTAATTCTCAGGATTATAGTTGAGGAACATTTTCATCTACCGCAACATAACCGGCTCATACTAGGCTTCTATCTCGGAAATATCCAAATCTATCAGAGAGAGTTCGCCCATCAGCCGGAACGAACCCTTCGCTCTGGCCAACCCGGAACAAAAGGTGTATAAATAAGCTATATTGTTGCAAAGATCATTGCAGCATTCCTTCAGATAACGATCAAGCAACTTATGGTTGGATTCGTTGGAGAACCGTTCGGCATAGTGGGTCAGAAAGTAGGATACCGAAATTTCCGGTATTACAGTTCGATTCCTCTTTTACATCCAACATTTGCATACTGTCTGCCAATATGCGGGCGATTCGTGTACTTTAGCTTCTTTGGGATTCATAATATTTGATTATAAAGTTCGGTATAATGATCTCATTCGTTCGTTAAAATGACGGATCTCGTAATAGGACAAATATTTTTCCCGCGCTTTATTTCCCATATCCGTTCTCAGTCGGGGCGATTCGGACAGTCGGACCAGAGCCGATGCCAATTTTTTGGCAGATTGTAGCAGATTCTTTTTTCCCCTTTTCAGAACCACATGCAACCCATTGACTTCGTGATCGACAATCTCGGCTAGTCCCGTCGTCGCATTGACAATGACGGGAAGGGCGTGCATCATCATTTCCACGGCTACTCGTGCAGGGACGGAACGACGCCCATATCCGCGATGGAATAAAAATCATACAATGTTTTCTGATCGATATAACCGGTGAACGTCACCTTGCTCCAATCCTTAAAAGCCTGAGAAAACAGCATCTGATAATCTCCTTCCCCGGCAATGATCAGACGGGAATTCGGATACCGTTCCAACAACATCCGGAAAGCCCGGACCAAAATAGCGATACCTTTTACTTCGTCCAATCGGCCGGCGAAAACAACGACGTTTTCGTCCGGAGCCATGCTGTACCGAGAACGCAGTTCGTTCCGTTTTCGACCGGATTTGTATTTATCCGGCAGCGCATTGTTGATAAGTGTCACCTTTTCAGGGTTCGTCCCATATATTCCGATAATATCGTCGTATGAATGTCGGGCGATGGCAATAACCCGGTCAGCATGTTCGTTCAGTACCTTTTTGTCCCGAAAAAAACTAGTTAAAACATAACTGTCCCTGAAAGTCTGCTGATCATCGCGTTTGTTCAGAATTTGTCGTAATTTTTTCCGGTCGCCCAAAAGTTCGAAACTCCACTCGGTATAATGGACTGTCAATATGAACGTTCCCCGATACTGCTTTTTCATCCGACCGATCAGGGTTTCCTGACGCATAATATTGAAATGAAATATATTGTTCTCGTCGTCGACAATATACTCTCTGAGTAGGTAGGCGACACTCTCTTCTGTCTTAACGAGATAATTGGGCAAGTGACTGGGAGTTAAAGGAATGTTCAAATGACATACTCCGTCTTTTTCCCGGACCTCGAACTCTTTGATTTCGTCTGAGATCAATACATAATGTACTTTCAGTCTTGCATACCGCGCACTTCGGATCAGTTGCCGGATGTAGGTCCCTATACCGTAATGGATACTACGGGAAGTCATATTGAAAATATAAATATTCCTCATGGCAGAATCAATTTGAATGCGACACCCGTCAACCCTTGGTAAATACCTGTTGGATAAGAAGTTATGCTTTAAAAATCAACAGGGAGAGTCCCGTAAAATTCATCGGTTATCGCCCAAGGAATAGAACCTACGTCCGTACCGGAAATACCCGCATCGAACAGAAGGATCATTTCTTTAAATGCGGCCGTAAGTTCCGGATCAGAAGGAGAAATGCCGGCCAAGCGTTTTTGCAAACGTTCGAGGTATCCGGAAGGGAAAGGCCGGTAATCGTTCGTACGGACATGGGGCAAACGGGCGGCAACATACATCAGAATTCCCTGCACTCCCGTATGCAAGGACAAGTCTCTTACATAAAGAGGATCCCGTTCAACGATTTTTTTATCAATGTCTTCGAGTACTTCATCGGCATCCCCATCCATAAGCGAATGACAAAGCAGGTATTCGATTCCCCAACCGATACCGCAAAGCCCATTGACAAAATCGATCGGCACATTTTCATGCACCATATCAAACACTTCGTCTAACAGTTCTTCGGCATACGCACGAAAATAAGACTTACCTGTATATCGGGCATCTGCCCGAAAAATACGACACCGCCCATTTTCCCATTCAGGAGACCCGCATTGAGTACGAAATGGTAATTCAAGATCAGATGCGGAATCAGACGATTTAGCAATGAAAAGTTTTGTTCCAAGCGCATCACCGTCCATAACTCACTTTATGATTCTCTCAAATCATGAGCTCAGATTACCCTCCCCCTACGCTATTATTTAGGATGTTTTTAACAGTTGATCCTAAAATCTATTCTTCCTACTTTACTAATACTCTACATCGAATGATCATAAAGGTCAATAAAGAACGATTATTCTTAAATATATTAAATTGTCATTTTTCGAAACACATTGTTATATATCTGCTATTTCTTCATTATTCTTTTAAAGACATGCAGACAAGAACAATATATGACCGTTATTCACGATTTGCGTTTTAAATTAAACACAATAAATGGAATAAACAATTTTTTTTGTGAATTTTCTATATTTTTCAAAAAAGCGTTTGTATTTGTTTGTGTATCTCTCATTATGTTCTAAATGTTCAGTCCGAGCATAATGAATCAGTTTACAAAATGATGATCGCTTGTAATGATAGTATCTATAATTCAGATGGTAAGCATTGTTGATTTTATCGCTGACATCGTAGGGAGTCGGGATATTGCCCAGTGATACCTTGATCGTAGAAACCCTCGTGTCGAGCCCCCCCCTAAATCGTCGCGTTGATCGTATAATGACGATTCCTATGAATGTTGAAATCGGACATATTGTTCTTTCCCGGATAAATACGACGGTCATATTGAGTTAAGTCTGCTCATTGTAACCATCACCAAAACGTAGATTACCTAGCAGCTTTGTCACCTCAAGGCGTTGATTGCCGGAGGTCATGCATCGCTACAACATTTCATCTCAGATCTCTGTCGCCCGGTCGATGGCGGCTTTAGTTAAGAACGACATACTGGATAATCGGACCGGTAAGATGTTATTTTGAGATCCGATTTACGCTTAATTGACTGGAAACGCAATATTTTGCCAAATAAGATTAATCCAAAATGCAGACTGAGGCAATACATAGGAATTAAAATAACCTAAGGGCTGTCTATCTGTGTTTTTCGGTTGAGTCCCTACCGTTCAGCACATAGGTATCGAACCAACCGGGATAAGTGTCTGCATGAAAACGAATATGTCGAGTAGTTCCGTCATACTCCGCGAAGAACGTTTTGACATAATCGTCAGTAATGCTATTGTCGAAAAAATAGGCGCGATCGACAAGTTTTACAGCTCGATACAAGTTATCGAGAGAACCATAATATCGTTTCCGAATTTTAGCTTTAGGTACGTCATGGCCTCCTGTTTCGACGCGGAAACGCACACGACCTATGTTTATTTCTACGTCTTTGGTCGATACGAAATAGAGATAGATCCGATACCCCATGCTTTTGGCCAGACGAATGTATTCGAGTTCGCTCTCGTCGGACATGACCGTTTCCACGGTAAAAGCTTCCACGATGTTCAACATCTTCAACCGAAGAAATTCGGCAATAAAAGCAGCAAAATAGGAATCGATCAGTACAGGAACGGGGGTGACCAACATATTGGCGGTACTGACTTTCACTGTATCGTAAATTTGCTGCCCGTTAGCCGTTTTGTAAAACAGACCGCTGGCTGCAAAACTATTTTTCAACTCTTCCTCCGAGACCAATACGTTGAAATCATTGAAAGAGAGTTTGCCTTTCGTACGGAGTTCTCGCTCGATCAGATCGGCATTGACATAATGGGGGCACGGCACTTTTTAACTGACTACCTGAAAGATGGTCGGATTTGCCTGACCCATTGGGTCCTGCGAATATCCGCAACCTTTTTGTGCCCATTACTGAAATGGTACGGTGCGCTCGGTAACAAGCACATCCTTGTTTTCGACCGTACCGATAGTGGTACGTGTATTGTCGGGGTTCACGACTATAATGGCGTCGCCTTCGGTCGTCGTAAAACTTAGTTTACGGTGTTTGGCAATACGCACGACAGGATTGGGAACGCTCAATATTTTCAGGAGGGTTTGGGTATCGACATCGGGGATCGACCTTACGGCTCACCTCCTTATCCTGTTCACGATAAAACGCACGCAATATTTTTATAGTTGATTTTGCCACAACTATCACAAAGGTAATAAATTTTACCTGGTTCTCGTAATAGAAAGAGACAAATTTCTTGTCCTATCTTCTATACAGGCTTGTACAGTGCAAAGACAGTCACAATGCTGATGGTTTTCATCCCTTTTTATCGGCTTTTTACATACTTTCCTAAATATATCAAGTAAACGACTCTTTGCTTGTTTTAGTATTGCAAGTTATGAATAAAAAAGGACTACATGAATCGGGTGACAGGCCGAGGTTACCTATGTGTAGATTCCTATCCCCTCCATGTGCCAATTCTTTACATATCCTAATTTTCGATCGTTATCACAACATAGGTAGTCGTTCAAGTCTTTATAACCATCATACATTATTGAATCGTCATGTACCCGCGTTCCGAATGTCGCGCATAGTTCGCTGACAAGCCGCCGGCCTGTCGTATCTCGGTCGAGGCAGCATACGATACATTCGTATCCCTGTAACCTGCCTTTTGCCCGCAGAAGCAGCGATACGGAGTTCAGGATCAGAAAGTCTTCGTCCGACGAATGCCATGACACATCGCCTTGTTTGCACAGAATCAGATACGAGAGGTAATCGGTAAATCCTTCGAACAGCCGGCAGTTCCGATTCGACTTCTGCGGTCTGATCCATGTCGTGTCCTTCGGAGGAATGGCCCCCTTGAAATAGCGGTTGCGTATCTCGTAACCTCCGCTGTCATTGGCAAATCCTACGGCGAAATAGAACTTGCCGCGTACGGTGTAGCGTACTTCTTTACAGAGGATCTGCGCTGTCTTCAGATCGATCTTGCGTGATTTCAGGTAATCGAGCAGCGCCGGGTGAGCGAGCGGCATGATCCGGACGTTTCCGAACTCCGGCTCCGTAGGTGAGGTGTTCCTTTCCGGCATGGGATCGAACGGAACCGAAGCCGGCGTATTCGTGCCTATCAGCCGTAAAAGGCGGGAAATATCGTCCGTGTCGTATATCTCAGCCGCCAGTGAAAGGATGTTGCCACCTCTGCCTATTCCAAAATCGAACCATGTATTGAGGTGGGTATTGACCTTGAACGAAGCCCGCGTCTCTTTGCGAAGCGGGGAAAGATACCAAAGGTCAGCACCCCGCCGTTGTACAGGCTCGAATCCGAGACCGGAAAGATAGGCAGCCTGTGGAATCGATTTGGCAGTCCGTATGTTCATCCCGATACAGTTTGTAAAATGTCTTCACACAGAATGCGCCGGGATACGGCCTCGCGTAATAAGGCCGGATCAATCCTTCCAGTAGCGGCCATTTCTGAGAGTTTACCGCGGATTTCTCCGCTCTTGTCCGAAACGGTTTTAAAACGATGGTAGGCCCTGCTGCCGTAACCGTAGGGAATGAACGCGAAAGATCGTATTTCCCTGTCGTTGGCCCGCGCGTAGGCGTCCATTCGTCGGCGGAACAGGGCGTTGAATTGTTTGTCTGTCATAATAGTCGATTTTGAAGTTGATACAAAAACGGGAGCGGCCCTGTACAGGACCGCTCCCGCAATCGAACGATTGTTTTTAATGTCTTATTTATCGTCGTAGTGGCCGCAGGCGCTCAATACGACGACTTCTACATACTCGTCGAATATTTCATAAACGAGACGATGACGCTCCGTAATGCGTCGGGACCATTTCCCGGACAATTCGCCTTTGAGCCGCTCGGGCTTGCCGGTTCCTGTTTCCGGATGTTCCTCCAGTTCGGAGAGCAGACGGTCGATCTTTTTCAGCGCCTGACGCTCTCCGGCTTTCCGCAGCCAAAGGATTCCCTCGACCGCATTCTCGGTAAGGATAATCTTATAGCTCATAGATCGCCGAACAGTTTTTCCTTCAGTTCGGGCGTAAGCTCCGTCACCTGTCCCCGCTTAGCCTGTTCGATAGCCTCGCGGATAGCTTGCAGGTTCCGGGGATCGTTAAAAAAGGGATCGCCGCTCGGACTGACGCTCTCGTCGATATAAGGCTTGGATACCAGCTCGAACAGATCCTTGCCCCGCTTGATAACGACCCGTTCCGAGAGAGCCAGGTCGAAAAACTTCTTCTGGTTCTGTTTGAACTCGCTGGGCGATATAACATGTATGGCTGCCATGACTGTGTTTTTTAATTAACTAATTTCAGTATTTATTCAGGTACAAATATAGTACCTTTTCAGGTATAACGCAATCGGCATGTATTTATTGTTCCGATATAAAGCAAGTGCGCTTCCCCGGTCAGACGGTGATTCCGAAACATTTCAGGTGTTCGCGGACGGTCCGGGCCGACGAATAGAGGTCTCGCTCTATGGTCATGCCGAAAGGCAGCCGCAGATTCCGTAGGTCGGACAGCAGGACGTAGCCCCATTCCCATTCGTGAATGCAGGCATAGCCGAACAACAGCCAATCCCCGTCTTCCTGTTTCTCGGCTTCGGTAATCAGCCAAGTGCCCGATCCGCAGGGGTTGAAGTATTTGACTATTACTTTTGCGTCGAATCCCTGCCCGTCTTGAGATTTCAACGGATGAGACATAAAGCCTTCTTCTATTTTTTTAGTCGTCAGTTTCATCATAGTCGTTGCAGTATTTATCTTCCCGCACAGAGTTTTTAATATTAATATAACAAGTGGCAAAATGAGGTCGTGCCCGTTTTTATGCATCGGACTTGTCCGCTTTTTCACGAAAACGGACGACCATTAACGTACGTATCGGAACGGAATGCGATCCGCTGGCGCAGCCAGAAAGGGGTCGAGGTGCCGAAGCCCCAACCGAAATAGCCCGACAGCTCGTGATCCGGAGAATTCATATCGGCCCATGCCAGTCGGCGGAACAGCTCTCCGCCGTCCCGGGACTGAAGCATGCTGTTCAGAATTTGCGCATAGGCCCACAGGGAGCCGGGACCGGTATCGTAAACCGGTCCTTCCATTCGTATAACCATATTGTCTTCATATTGCTTCCCATTTCAGAGAAACGGGATGATATTATTCAATAGTCAGAGAGACGATCTTCAAACCACTAAGATCAGAGAAATCATGTATTCGAACATGTTCGAATACATGATTCAACAAATCGGATTCCGGATATTTGTAATGCGATCGATAATCCGACGAATTATGGAAGATGAATTTTCAAAAAAGACCGAGTTATTGTCTGCCCTTACCGGGATCAAGGAAAAATTAGATGCAGTTCACATCGATGTGCTGGCTGTGAAAAAACAGCACAACATGATTATGGGTGATCCTATTCTCGATTTTTATGAAACCTGTCAGATGCTTCATTTAAGCGAAAGGCAAGTGAGAAGACTGCGCGAAGAGAAAAAATTGATCGGTTTTACTTTCGGATCTAAACGAATGTATCGTTATTCGGAAGTCAAACGGTACATCGATAAAATGGAACGCAAGTCTCAAGAACAACTCTCGGAGCAATATGCTGAACATACTCAAAACAAGTGATAAACATTAAAACACAGACAACAATGAAAACCGATGAAAACATAACGATTTCTCGAAATGTACTGATGAGATTGATCAAACGTAACCGTCAACTCATCTATATGAATTTTTTCCTTGTACACTTATGTGCGATACGCAACATCGATCTTGTGTTTGTGGCCGATGAAGTATGTTCCATACTGAAAATTACACCCGAACAACTGGAAGCAGCACGTAAAAAGCGATATATCCGTTGCGGTGTTTTCGATCATAAGTTTATTTATCATGCAGCAGACATGGTTTTGTTGGCAGAGTTACTCGGACGGAAAACGGTCTTTTCGAAAAGCCGATAACATGTCACGTAACAGACAGGGAGCGCGTATACACTTCCTGCCCATATGAAAGACTTGTTCCATACTTATGCTGTCTGAATTTCGGATACGGCGTTATCTCCCGCTCTTTGATCGAGTTCCTCCGACGCTGGGTATTCCTCGATACCGGGAACGGTTTCCTCCGAGCTGTCGTCCGGCTTCGGCAGGTAGGGTTCCCTTACGGGAATCGCCGGTTCCGGACGGATATCGTCGCCGGGTATATCTTCTCCTTCCGGCTCCTCCGTCTGCGGAATCTCGCAGGGCGGCTCCTGCGGCAGTTCGTTCGGATCGAACGGAACGGCTTCCGGCGTACCGTGTGACTGAAGCGCCCCGAACGCGAACATGTGCCGGGTTTCGAGCTCCGTCTCGTTTACGGGAAGTTCCGTATCCGTGCATCCCAGTGTTTTCAGCCGTTGGAGTATGCCCGAGAGCCGACGGTCGTAAACGTCCTTATGCCGTGAACGGATCTCCCGGTAGGCGCCCGGCTGATGAATCTCTACGAAGTCGCCGGACAGCCGGCCGATCAATCAGTTCGGGTACGAAACAGTTTTCCATCAGCTCGCCGCGCATGAACTCCCGCAGAAGCAATACCTGTTGTTCCGGGGTAAGCTCCCTGCATATCCGTACCTGCCGCTCTTCGGATATCAGCCAGTCATGTTCATTCAGTCCGAACTGCGGATACAGCCTCCGATCGAGTGTCCGGAGCAGTAAAAACCAGAAAATCCGTTGTTCTTCCTCCGTCAAAGCACCTTCCCGGTAGTCTGTCTTACGCAAAGCTATTTTCAGGTCGACCGCCATATAATCGAGAAACAGCCGGTAATTATTGGCGTGCCGCTCTTTCAGGGTATTTATCTTCTCCTCGCGCTCGATCTCCTCCTGCGTCTTAGTCCGGTCGACCGTTTCCGGATCGGATATTTCTTCTCCTTGCGATGAAAGTATTTCGCCTGTTTCCGGATCGACGCTTTCGCCGGCGAACGATACGATGTCGGGAACCGTCGTGAACGTGTTTCCAGAAAATTCCGCCGAATCGTCCGGACGGGTCTGCCGAGCCGAATTACTTTCATTCTGCTCTTCCGTTACCGGAATCGGCTCGTCGTAGTAGAATTCGATGCCGCGGTCTCCGATCACGGCATAACGTATCAGTTCCCCCGCTTCGACCCGTCTTTGTATGTCGGCGCACTCCTGTTCGTACTCCTCCGATGCGCTGCGGAAAGTATTTATGCTTTCCGTATAATCCGCCTCTTCGGTGAAATCCTCCCTGCGCGGTTCCTCCGGTTTTTCGGGATGCGCCTCGTAGTAGCCGGCATAACCCAGCGCACGGACCGGGCGGGATTCGTCCCGGAGGGCTTGCAGAACTTCTCCCTGCGAACAATCCTCGAAATAGCCGATCCGTATGCCGGGACATTCCGAAAGCAGTCTTTTCGCTTCGGCGATCAGGTACTCCGTATTCTTGCGTTTCATGCACGCCCGGTTCTGACAGACGTTGCAGTCGCCGCAATCCGCGAAAAGCACCTGATTGGCCCTGTTGCTCGCACAGGACATGCATTCGGTTTTGTCGAAACGGTAAGAATCCAGTTGCGAAAGGTAGATGCCGGCCAAACGGTTTCTGAGCTCTTTGGCCCGGAGATGCCGCCAGTGGCAGTCGAGACCCATTTTGAAATATCCGTCGTAGACTTCCCTCTGAATTTCTTTCTCGTATCGGCACAACTCCAGTGCCTGCGAAATATTGATCTCCTCGCTGTTCAGCAATTCTATTACCTCGGGGATCAGATCCAGCAGGCGGATACGGCTCAGGACGAAATCGCGCGTTCGTCCGAAATGCAGGGCCAGCGTTCCGACGTCGTAACGGCGCGTATCGATCAGGCGTTTGAACGCCTGTCCTTGTTCGAACGGCGTAATGTCTTCCCGCTGCAAGTTTTCGGCAATGGCGAAGTCTTCCGCTTCGGCGTCGCTCATTGGGTAGATCTTAGCCCGTATGGTCTCCCACCCCGCCAGTCGGGCCGCGCGAAAACGCCTTTCGCCGCATACGAGCGAGTAGCCTTCCTGCCCGTCGCTGCAGGGGACGGAGCGTAACGGCATGGATCAGCCCGACCCGGGTCATGTTGTCGGCCAGTTCCCGAAGACTCTGTTCGGAAAAGTTCCGGCGGGGATTGAAATCGTTCGGAACGATCGAATCCAGCGCGATCTGCTGTTCGGGCAGATCGGCGGAGGCTTGAGGGAACGGAGAGCCCGTATTCTTTTTCGTACAGACCTTGCCGGTTGTCCGGGCTTTCTTGTTCTGTACGGCATTCCGTCGTACAGAAACGGTTGCATTGGCTTTCATAAGCACTGTTTTTGAAAGGTTAATAAAAAATGAAAGCAGGCCATAAGCCTGCTTTCAAAGAATTACTTTTTGTGGTATTGTTGCTGTTCAAAAATACATTATACTCGATCTACCTCAGATACAACAATGATTAAATTCGAAATAAAGATCCAAACTGTTTATTGTAATGAATGACAAAATAAGCGGTTGTCGGAGCGGCAAATCAATAATTTTTAGTCCTCGAATTTCGTTCGTTCCATTTCCTGCAATTTCTTTAATCCTAATTTCTCGATTTCCGGGCGCCCCTGACGCATCCACGCATCGAGTTCTTGGGGATCGAACCGAATGCCCGAATTTGACATGCGGTATTTTTTTCTGATGGACGAGTCCGTAGATATAAGACGGCTTAAAACGGGTAATAACCGCCGCTCCTTTTATATCGACCAACCGATTCGGAGGAATCGGCTGTAAGGACGATAGCTGTTCCGTCAGAACGGACAGTTTCTGTTCGATCTTGTCGAATCGCCGATCCAGCCATACGATCAACTCTGTATTCATAAATATCTGTTTTAGCGGTTTCCGTGCTAAAATAATCGTATATGTCGTCCGTTCAAAGCGTTGGCCGGAGCAGGCCGCATATGGCCGTCGAACAAGTATCTACAAAGCGTCTTGCAACTTCTCTGCCGTGCTTTTTTTGCGGTTCTGAGAAAACGATGCCAGATAGTTCCGGGTCGTCTCGATGTTGTTATGTCCCAAACTTTCCGATATTTCTTCAACGGACACTCCGAGATTCTTTAACATCGTAGCATAGGAATGACGGGCGACATAGGTTGTCAGCTTACTTTTTATCCCGAGTAATTGTGCCAATTTTTTCATTAATAAATTAATACTGCGTATAAAGTTGCCTTTGAGTCTGTACTGTTCTTCTAAAGAGTATTGGTCTGATGTGAGACCGAAAACGTAATCGGAAGGGGAAGTCTCTTTGACTTTCCATCTGTTCAGAATGGCAAGGGCATCGTCCAGCAGATAAATTTCTATCGGCAGGACATCCCGTCGGGTCCGCTCTGTTTTCTTGCGGTAAAATCTCAGGAAGCGACCGTCGATCGACTCGAATTTCAGGAAAAATATATCCGCCATATTCATCCCGTTGCAATAAAAACTGAACATCCACATATCCCGGGCAAATTGGTATTCGGTCGGAAGAGAATTGGCGTTTTTTATTTTCCGAATATCTTCAACATCCAAAGCCTTTTTAATATTGCGACCGACCGGAATCTCATACTTACGGTATTTCTTAGGCCCGAATGGATAGTGTTCTTTTGATATGACTCCCTCCGGTATGGCTATATTGTATATAGCTCTCAGACTACGTAAATTGATACCCACCGTTGTTAACGATTTACCTTGAGAAACCATATTGGCCTCGTATCGTTCCAAGAATTTGGGTGTAATTTCAGCAAAAGATAATTTCGGTTTAAACTTCTGCAATGATTTCATCGAATTACGATAAGCATTTGCTGTCCCGATCCGTTTTGATTTTTCTAATTCTTCTAAATAATCCTGATAAATATAATATACATTCTCTTTTTGCTTTTGTATTTTAGCTTGTCTTTCTTCTTTCTCTAATTGTCGTTTCTCAGCCTCAGTAAGTTTTCCTAAAAACAGGCGCTCGAATCTCTCAAAAGAAAACTCATTATCCAATGTTTCAAGAACCTCATTGGCCCGAACAAGTTCCTTTTCCAAATCGTTCTTTTTCGATTTCAGATCTTTATTCAACAATTTGGGTCCCCACATAAGATTCCATTCTCTTGTATCAAATCGGAATACGGTACTATACCTTTTCCACCGACCATGACAACTTACAATGAATCGTACGGGAAAACGATTGTCGCGGGAACTCGCCCGTCTTTTGTCGAGCTCCAGTCTAACAGTTGCACATTGCATAATTTTAAAATCTATGTGCCAAAAATGTGCCTTGTATTTGCCCTTAAAATAAACGAACTTACTTATCGAATATTGTTCAATGCGTGCACGTATAATACTGAATAATAGAAACTTAAATAAAACAACCAATTATACGAAAAAATAAAATAAAACATTAGACAAGCCTACGGATCAAGAGGTTACAGGTTTGAATCCTGTCGGAGTCACAGGAAAATCAAGCACTGGCAAAGGAATTTGCGAGTGCTTTCTATTTTTGCCATGCGAATTTGCCATCAAGTCGCGAAACCGAATAGGAAAACGGAAAACATGCGACAAAAAACCCCGGGTATGGAACACGGGGTCGGGGTAAGCACAGGCTTGTCTGGTCACAATCTGTTTTTCCTGAATTGCTGCACTCGTCGCTTTTCCTTATCCGAAAGCGCCCTTTGTACGGCAGGATACTTTCTCCGGAACTTAGCGAACGTATCCCGCGAGAGCCCGAACCGTTTGCATATGTCGGTGATCGATTTGTCTTGCTCCAGCATGCGGACGATCTCCTCCTGATTGTCGATCAACACCTTCTGTTTCGTAAAGCTGCCCTTTTTACGGCCGAGGACCATTCCTTCCGCCTTGCGCAGGGCCAAGGCTTCCTTGGTTCGCATGGAAATCAGATTGCGCTCGATTTCCGCCACCAGTCCGAAAGCGAAGCAAAGGACTTTGCTGTTGATGGTATTGTCGAACGAATACCCCTCCTTGGTTGTATAGAGATTGATCTCCCGGGCCAGACACTTGCCCATGATAGCCATGATGTCCGTCAGCGTCCGGCTCAGCCGCGAAATTTCCGTCACGATCAGCGTGTCTCCCGGCTTCATCCGCTTGAGAAGAGTGCCAAGTTTGCGGTCGCGCTCGCGCTTACGGCCGCTGACCACCTCCGTGACCCAGCTGTCGATTACGAAATCCTTACTGTCGGCGAAACGCCGGATTTCATTCTGTTGGTTAGCCAGATTCTGCTTGCCCGTACTAACCCTGAGATATCCTATAACCATTATTCTGAAAAATTAAGCGAAGGCGACGTTGCCTTCATTCGCAAAAAATAATCGGTACGGGAAGATGAAAAAACCGAACCGCGATTTTCCCGCTTCGGACATCTATCTCCCCCGAACCGGCAGCGCACGGATTTGCCGTGCGCCCCCACGCTTACCAGGCAGAAACAATACCAAAAGCGGTATGTCCTTCGATGAAAGACATACCGCTCGAAAATCCGGAGGACCGGACGGATCAATACCGTCTTCTGCCGTAGCCTCCGTTGTTGCCGAATCCGCCCCGGTCGTTCCGCTCCGTTTTCGGACGGGCCACGTTGACCGTGATGACCTTGCCTTCGAATTCGGTCTCGTTCAAAGCGTCGATAGCCGACCGGCCCTGAGTTTCGTCGGGCATCTCGACGAAGCCGAATCCTCGCGAACGACCGGTTTCGCGGTCCGTAATGATGTTAGCGGACGACACGTCGCCGTATCCCGCGAATAAGTTTCGCAAACTTTCGTCTTTCGTGGCGAAATTCAGGTTGGAAATGTAAATGTTCATTTTTTCGTTTTTTAAATCCGTAACTTGTTATTCTATTTCGTTCTCGTTATGCTCACCGCATTCATCCCCCGGGTTCCTCTTTCCGTTCCGAAAGCGACGATATGGCCCTCGGCAATGTCCGGGGGAGCCGACGAAACGTGAAAGAAATATTTCTCGGAAGATTCCATATCCTTGATAAAACCGTATCCCCTGCTCTCGTTGAAATGCTCGACCCGGCCCGTAAGCATCTCCGGAACAGAACTTTCCCTTTTGGGCGTAGCGATCGGCACGTCTTCCGGCCTGACCTCCTCCCTACCGCTTTTTTCGGGCAGGGTATCGGCTATCCGCCCGTTTTCGTCGACATAGGCGATCATCTCCTCGAACGAACTGGGACCGCCGGCCTGCCGTTCCTCCCTCCGCTTTTGTTTTTCGAGGCGCCTGGCCCGCTTCTTTTTTTCGTTCTCTCTTTTTCCGAACGATTGTGATCCTGCCATAGAAAAGTTTTGAATGGATAAAATGATCAGGCGGTGCAAGACACCGTCTCGAGTTTTCTGCCGGTCAGCTTCTGGATATCCCTGACCTTCGCGTGCTCGTCCTGCGAACAGAACGTGAGCGCTACGCCTGAGCGGCCCGCCCGGCCGGTTCGGCCGATACGATGGACATAGGTCTCGGCCACATCGGGCAGATCGTAGTTGATAACGGTATGGAGCTCGCTGACGTCGATGCCCCGTGCGGCGATGTCGGTGGCCACCATGACCTTCACCTTTCCCGACTTGAAATCGCCCAAGGCCCTCTGGCGTTGCCCCTGCGACTTGTTTCCGTGGATCGCTTCGCTGCGGATACCGGCCTTTTTCAGCATGCGGGCGATATTGTCCGCACCGTGCTTCGTGCGCGAGAAAACGAGCACCGACTTGTCCGCCTGCTTTCTGAGCACCGATACCAGCAGGCTCTTTTTTTCCGGTCTCTCGACAAAGTAGACGCGCTGGTCCACCCTATCGACGGTGGAAGAAGCGGGAGTCACCTCGACCCGCACCGGCTCGCGCAAGATGGAGCCCGACAGGGCCACGATATCCCGGGGCATGGTGGCCGAGAAAAGAAGCGTCTGGCGCCGGACCGGAAGCAGCGGCAACAAGCGCCTGATATCGGCGAACAGACCGAGGTTCTTCCGGTTTTTGACCCGCTCGATGATTTTCGTCACATCGTCAAAAAAGCCCATGTCGAGCATCCGGTCCGCCTCGTCCAGCACGAAATGCGACAGGCTCCCGAGCTCGATCTCTCCCTGAGCGATCAAATCGAGCAGACGTCCGGGAGTGGCGATCAGAATATCGACGCCCTGGCGGAGCCTGTCCGTCTGAGGCCCCTGCTTGACTCCACCGAAAATCGTCGCGTGCCTCAGGCCCGTGTACTTTCCGTAATCGGCGAACGACTCGCCGATCTGAAGGGCGAGCTCCCGCGTGGGGGTCAGAACGAGGGACCGAATAGCACGGCGGCCGCTTTTCCCGTGCGACCTTCCCCTCCGTTCGCGCCGAAGCGGAACGGTCTCTTCCGCGACGGCCGACGGTTCCCGTTCGAGGGACCGTTCCTCGATCAGTCTCTGCAAGAGGGGCAGGGCGAACGCCGCCGTCTTGCCCGTGCCCGTCTGGGCGATTCCGAGAATATCCGCGCCCCGCAGGGCGATCGGAATAGCCCGCTGCTGAATGGGCGTGAGCTCGTCGTATCCTTTTTCGCGGACAGCCTTCAAAATAGGCTCCGCCATGTTCAGTTCGTTAAATGTCATAATGATTTCGTGTCCGCATTCGCGGACGTTTTTAGTGGTCGGCCGCCCGAAGCGGCCCGATAAAAAATAGAGAAATTGTTTCCGGCTCCCCTGACCGCGCAGGGCGCCTTTCGCCCGGCCGGAAAGACAAGAGCCTTCAGAAACAAGAGACGTGAAGCCGGGCTTGCGCTCGCCGGCAAAGAATGATTTCATTCGCGTTGCATCGTTGAATTGGACATAAGCCGTCTTCGGTCTCCGCCGTGAGACTTACTCTGGCCGTTTACTGCCGAAACAAAGAAAGCTTATAAAGGTCGATTTCAACGATGAAAGAACCGGAGCAGGAACGCGCCCGGGAAATGCAAGGAAGATAAGGATCAGAATGAACTCGCGTTGTTTACTGCTCAAAGGTAAGGATTATTTTCCCGTTCGCACCATGTTCGGCAAAAAAACGCCGCCGTCTCCGATCCCGGACGTCGGAACGCCCGTTCGCGGCTATATACAAGCCTCTATGAGACAGCGCGCTGAACCGGCCTGCACGCGACAGAAGAACGGACAATAATTTTACCGGGATGTGGCTAATCGCTTTTGTGGCGATTGAGCCATGTGTTAGCCGCGCTTTTTTATTTCCGCACGGCTCAACGGCGCGCTATCTTCGGCCCGGCATCCGGAACGCGGACGGAGAAACTCCCTCCAGCTTGCGCCCCATGTAGAATACATTCCACGCATCCTTGCCGTAACCGCCGCCCAGACACTCGAACGAGGATGCCGAGGCTTCCCGCACCTTGCCTCCCCGGAAGAAAACCGTCCAGTCGTCTTTGCCGTAGCCGCCACCGAGGCTCCCGAACGACGAAGCGGAAGCGTCCTTCACCTTTTTGCCCCGGTAAAACACGTTCCAGTCGTCTTTCGCGTACCCTCCGCCCAGACCCTCGAACGACGAGGCGGAGGCGCCGTCCACTTTCACTCCCTCGAAAAAGACGCTCCACGCATCCTTGCCGTAGCCGCCTCCCAGATCCTCGAACGACGAGGCAGAGGCGCCGTCCACCTTCCACCCCCTGTAATAGACGTTCCATGCGTCCTTCGCATACGAGCGGCCTCGGCTCGGCCGGGAAAACCCGGCATACTCCGCAACGAGGGAACATGCGTCGTCCGGTGCGACGACGCCCGACGATCCGGCGCCGAGAGCAGCGCACGAAAGGATAACGGAGAGGAAAACGATTCTCATAGCTCGACGGATTTGATGGCTCATCGGGCAAAGATAGCGAGATCGGACGACAAACGCCGCCCGACCCGAAACTTTCCGGCAAAAAACACGGAACCCGCCGCAAGCCCGACCGTTCAGCGACCGGACGAACCGCACCGGAGCCGGTAGCTCAAGGCGCCGGACGGACAGCGTTCGATCTGTTCGATCAGCTGCCGCGTCGTCGCCCGGGTCGGATCGACCCACGGCCGCAGGCGGGGCCTGTAAACCTGAGGAAGCATCCGGACGCAGACTCCGGCGTGAATGCAGAGACCGGGCTTCCAGATCACGGTCAGCTCGCCGTTGGTATATTCCCTGACTATTTCCATGATCGCTCAAATTCATCCATAAGAAGGCAAATGCGCCGACCTGCCGTCACTCCCGCGCGACGATCCGTTCCCACCGGGGATTCTTCCGAATGTACCCGGCCACGAACGAGCACCGGGGAATCAGCCTCAGGCCCTGCCGGTCGATGTCGGCGAGCGCCTTTTCGACCAGTCGGCTCCCGATGCCTCGTCCGGCCAGTTCGCGGGGAACTTCGGTATGGGTCAGAACGATCACGCCGTCCGCGGGCTTCGCATACTCTATCATGGGAGTCAGCCCGTCGATACGGAACTCGTAACGCTTACGCGGAGCGTTGTCGAACAGTTCGTATGCCTTCATGACTTTTTCCGTTTGCATCGGCCGGAATCCTGCAACTCGGATACCAAACGGGAAACGCCCGCGCCGCTCCCCTTTCTGCCCGACGGTTCGCGGCACGGTTCGGCCCGTACAGGAAACGCCCCGCGCAGAGGTTTTCCTTGCACAACGGCCATTCACGGCCCAAGGCCGCGAATCGACCCGGATTTTCGGACAGTCGCGGGACTGTTCGCCGCGCAACCGACAAATAAGCCGGAGTTGCCGGGCGAACAAAGAACGCCCGAGAAAACGAACAAGAGAAGATACTCGCCGCCGGATGCCGAGCGGCAGAACCGCCGGAGCGTCCCGCTGCGCCGAGCCATCTGCAGCCAAACCTCGGACTGCCTACCCGGCGCTTTCGCTGCCATGCGGTCACAAACGCAAGTCGGATGCGAAAACAACCGGATCAGTACCTGCGAAAAAGGATCAATCGAGGTAGTGCAGTATGCCGCCGCTGATCTGGAGCAGCGAAATCTCGCAAAGCTTCGTATTGTACTGGGCCGAGAGAATCCGCTCCTCGGCATCGAGCAGGCTTTTCTGGGCCTCGCGCATCTCGATGCCCGACAGGTCGCCGAGCAGATAGCGCTCCATGGCGATCTCGTAATTCTCGTTCGCGGCGACGAGGTTCTCCTCCTCGAGCTTGAGCAGCTCCACGTTGTTGCGGTAAGCCTGCCAGAAATTCGAGAAGTCGGCCTCCAGCGACAGCTCGAGCTGTTCGGTCCGCAACCGGGCGTTGTCGATCTCGATCCGGGCATTGCGCTGCTCGCGGCGGCGGTTGCCGTCGAAAATCGTCATGCCGAGCGTCAGGCCGGCATCGGGACCCAGCGTGCGGCGCTGAAGCGTCGAGCCGCTGCCGTAGCGATTCAGCGAGTAGCCGTATCCCGCGCCGAGCTTCAGATAGGGATAATTGCGCGAGCGAAGCGTCTGCAGATCGAGTTCGGCCAGCGTCTGCTCGCGGGCCGAGCGAAGTAGCGAGGAGTTCGCGCGCAGCATCTGATCCTCGAGTTCCCGGCGGTCGAGCGTCTCATCGACCCGAATCAGCGAGTCGAGCACCAGAATGTGCCTGTCGACGCTATCGACGGCCATCAGCTCGTTGAGCCGGATACGCGAAGCGAAAACGAGCTCCTGCTGCGTGATGTACTGCGAGCTGTCGGCATTGAAGTCGACCCGTGCCTGCAACAGGTCCAGACGAGAGAAGCTGCCGATCCGGTAACGCGCCTCGACGATGCGCAGCCGCTCTTTGGAAAGCGACACGGCGTAGCGGAAGTTCTTCAGCCGGATTTTCTGCTGGACGAAATTGTAGTACTCGGCCGCCAGCGAAGCGACGAAATCCTCGATCGCTATGCGCGTCTCCAGCTCGCCCTGAGCCTTGAGCTCCTGCAGGCGGCGATAGTCGGTCCGTATGCGGAAACCCTCGAAAATCGTCCACTCGAGGTCGAGCCCCGCCGACACGGTCTGGTCGTACGCCCCGTTTTCGGAGGACGTCTCTCCGGCTCGCGGACGGGTGCGGCTATCGGCTCCGTCGTAGCCTGCCGAAAGATCGAGCGTCGGCAGAGCCCCGGCTGCCGCCCGGGTCGCATTCGACGAACTGATCCGCTCTTCGTTGCGGGCGATGCGAATCGAGTAATTGCGCTCCAAGCCCGTCTCCAGACAGGACTTCAGCGTATAAGGGGTCTGCGCGGACAAGACGGACAAGCCGCACAGCGCCCAAGTCAGCGACAGGAATCTTCTCATGCTTTCTTCTTGTGTCTGTCGGTGGAAATATAGCTGTACATGGCCGGAACGATGTAAAGCGTCAGCAGGGTCGAGACGAGCATGCCGCCGACGACGGCCACACCCATCGCCACGCGGCCGGCAGCTCCCTCGCCGGTAGCCACGGCTAACGGAATCAGTCCCAGCACGGTCGAGGCGCTGGTCATCAGAATCGGGCGCAGGCGCTGCAACGCGGCCTGCTCGATCGCCTCCCCGCGGGCAAGACCCGACTCCTGCTTCTGATTCGCGAACTCGACGATCAGGATACCGTTCTTGGCCACCAGCCCGATCAGCATGATGATGCCGATCTGGCTGAATATGTTCATCGTCTGCCCGCCCGCATACATGAACACGAGCGCGCCGGCCACCGCCAGCGGTACGGTGAGCATGATCACCAGCGGGTCCTTGAAGCTCTCGAACTGCGCGGCGAGGA
>ERZ780226.829-NODE-829-length-26559-cov-3.364247_pt1 | contig 26559 bp, 19 predicted proteins | sample MGYA00511165_ERZ780226 | MGnify/ENA primary metagenome ERZ780226 (study PRJEB29588, sample SAMEA2152373) | human gut metagenome | biome: human gut; feature: human-associated habitat; material: faeces | place: Denmark | collected 2008/2010 ...
TGAGGAAGCGCGCTATCCACTCCGTGCTCATTGCCGGCGGCGGCAACACCGCGGTCTACCTGACGGTTATGCTCCAAAAGGCGGGGCTTCAGGTGAAAATCATTGAAAACAGTCAGGCGCGCTGCGAAGAGCTGGCAGAGCTGGTACCCAAAGCCCACATCATCTATGGCGATTCCACGGACAAGCAGCTGCTCCAGGAGGAGGGGCTCCGGGATGCCGAGGCCTTTGTCTGCCTCACCGGTTTGGACGAGGAGAACATCATGTTGGCTCTGTATGCCGAAAAGATCTCCAAGGCCAAGGTCATCACAAAAATCGGCAGAATCAGCTTCGAGGAGGTGGTGGATGAGCTCCCCCTGGGCAGCGTCATCTATCCCAAGAATATCACCGCCGAAGTCATTGTCCGGTATGTCCGCGCTCTGGAAAACGCCAGCGGCAACAATGTGGAAACCCTGTACCGGATGCTGGACGGCCGGGTGGAGGCCATGGAATTTGTGGTGCGCCCCGGCTCCACCAATATCATCGGCGTGCCCCTCCAGCAGCTGGGACTGAAAAAGAATCTGCTGGTATGCAGCATCAACCGCCAGGGCAAAATCATCACCCCCACCGGGCAGGATACCATCCAGGAGGGCGACATTGTGGTTGTGGTCACCACCCACAAGGGCATCCGGGATCTGGGCGACATAGTGAGGTACTAAGATGAACCTTTCCATGATTGCCTATATCGTCGGCGCGGTGATGGAAATTGAGGCAGGACTGATGCTGCTGCCTGCCCTGGTCGGTCTGATTTACGGAGAAAAAAGCGCACTGTCCTTTGTCCTCTGCGCATTTGCCGCCGCCATAATAGGCGCCATCCCCATTCTTCGCAAGCCGAAGAATACCGCGATTTATGCCCGGGAGGGCTTTGTGGCAACGGCCCTCAGCTGGCTGACCCTCAGCGCCGTGGGCGCTGTGCCCTTCTGCATGACCGGCCAGATTCCCCACTACATCAACGCCCTGTTTGAGATGGTCTCAGGCTTTACCACCACCGGCGCCAGCATTCTGTATGAAGTAGAATCCATGGATCACTGTATGCTGTTCTGGCGGAGCTTTTCCCACTGGATTGGCGGCATGGGCGTTCTGGTGTTTATGCTGGCCATTCTCCCCATGGCAGGGGGGCAGAACCTCCACCTGATGCGGGCAGAATCCCCCGGCCCCACGGTGGGCAAGCTGGTGCCGAAGCTGCGCCAGTCCGCTATTTGGCTCTACGGCATCTATCTGGGACTGTCCATTGTGGACTTTATCCTGCTGTGCATCGGCAAAATGCCCCCCTTCGAGGCGCTGTGTCTGACCTTGGGCCCAGCCGGTACCGGCGGCTTTGGTGTGCTGAATTCCAGCTATGCGGAATACTCCATGTTCTGCAAATGGGTCACCACCGTTTTCATGGCCCTGTTCGGCATGAACTTCAATTTCTACTACCTGGTGATTTTGAGAAAAGTCAAGGACGCCGTAAAAATGGAGGAGATCCGCTGGTATCTGATCGTGTTCTTCTTTGCCTCCATCACCATTCTGTTTGATCTGCGTTATGCCGGAATCCTGGGGAATGGCGCACAGACCGTGGACGCATTCTTCAGCGTCTCCTCGGTGATGACCACCACCGGTTACGCCACCGCGGACTTTAACCTCTGGCCCAGCTACAGCCGCACGGTATTGGTCATGCTGATGTTCATAGGCGCCTGCGCAGGCTCCACCGGTGGCGGCATTAAGGTCAGCCGGCTTGTCATCTACATCAAGACACTGGCCCGGGAGCTGCGGCGGATGACCCATCCCCGTTCTGTCCGCCACATTCAGATGGACGGCAAAACCGTGGACGGCAGCGTGCTCCAGAACACCTTTGCCTATCTGGCGGTTTACGTGCTGGTATTCGCCGTCTCTCTGCTGATCGTCAGCCTGGACGGACTCGATCTCACCACAAACTTCACCGCCATCGCCGCGACCTTCAACAACATCGGCCCCGGCCTGGAACTGGTAGGCCCCACCGGGAATTTCGACTGCTATTCCTTCCTCAGCAAAATTGTCATGATTTTCGATATGCTGGCCGGACGGCTGGAGATCTATCCTCTGATGATCTTCTTCCTGCCCTCCACCTGGAAGCGGCACAGCTGAATACGAGTCCACAGGCAGGCTTTCCATTGCGCGGAAGCCTGCCTTTTGCTGTCCTTATAAAAAAATATTCCCTTGAGCTGCAACAGTTTTACGTGATTTGATAGCAATCTGTGCAAAACGATACTTGCAATTGATGAAATGTTATCGTATTCTCTAATATGTAGTTTGGATACAAACAAAAGGAGGTATTCCTGTGAAAACATTTCAGAAAGTAGAGGGTCAGTGGATCGTTCCGGAAACCACGGAGCTGTTTGGACTGACCATTTTCCCCGGCGCTTCTCTGGAAGCCCCCGAAGGAAAAACCCTGGTCATGACCGTCAACGGCGAGAGCGTTGCTCCCGCGCCCGGCAACTATGAGGGCGACATTGTGCTGGAGGTTCTGGACCCCATCCCCAACGGAAATTATCAGTTCCGCGCTGCGATTTATGCCGAAGGCGGCGCTGTGATCGAGGAAAAGTCCGCGCTGTCCGCTGTCATCGACGGCGAGGTCAAGGACGGCGAGTGCCTGGACGTCTCCATCACCAGCCGCGACGAGAACTTCAACGGCATCTGCGTGGGCGGCAAGGGTCCCTATACCGTTTCCGGCGCTGACGTCTCCCTGATGGGCAACGGCGGCAACGACTTCATTGGCTACGGCGCAGGTATTATGTCCGGCGACGATGCGGTGCTGACCGTGGAGGATTCCTGTATCACCACCAAGGGCGCAGCCCGCGGCGCCATGTTCGCCGGCGGCAACTCCAAGCTCTATGTAAAGAACTGCGAAATTTCCGCGGAAGACGGCGTACTGCCCTGGGATTATGAGGACAACGTCATGCCCGGCAACATGCGCCGAGTCCCCTGGATGCTGGGTCTTCGGGGCAACTGCCGCGCCACCAACCTGGCGGATTATGCCGACGCGCTGTATGAAGACTGCACCATTACCTCCGAGGCTTGGGGTGTTATGTCTACCGACGGTGTTCGCCGCTGCCGTCTGAACCTTAAGAACTGCGACGTTGCCATCACCGGTCCCAGCGGCTACGGCGCTTTCTCCATCGGCGACTGCATCGACACCTTTGAAGATTGCCGCATCGACGTTCCCGATTACGCGCTGATTATGGCAAACGAAACCGCATCCGGCGTGTTTAAGAACACCAAGGTAGATGCCGGTCGGTTTGCGGTAATGTGCTTCCGCAACGAGGGCGGCAAGCTGGTAATTACCGACGGCTCCGTGATGAACACCGATGAGACCACCGTTGTGGTCAAGGGCTGCGCGCCCATCATCGAGGCAGACAACTGCGTGCTGTCCCCCGGCAACAGCATCATCCTTCAGGTGATGAACAGCGACGATCCCGGCAACCCCGCCGGCTACTACAAGGATCCCACCGAGGACGACACCTTCGATCCCGCTCATGACAACAAGACCGCACGGGAGACCTATGATGTCATTGCAACCTTCAAGAATATGACCGTTACCGGCGACTTCTATAACGGCTCCACCGGCAAGAAGGGCGATACCGGTCCCAAAATGGAGATGGCACCTCCTCCCGGCGCCGGTCCTGGTCCCGAGGGTCCTGGTGGTCCTGGTGGTCCTGGTGGTCCCGGCGGCGGTCCTGGCGGTCCCGGTGCAAAGGGCAACGGCTACGACGGCGTTCGCAACATGGCGCTGACCTTTGACAACGCCACGGTCACCGGTATTATCTCCGCTTCTAAGGCGCTCCATCGCGTGGAGAAGGTCTTTAAGGACAACTGCGAGGAGTTGGGCGAGGTGGTCAACACCGCCCAGCCTGTGGTCAACAACGGCGTCATTGTCACTCTGAAAAACGGCGCAGTCTGGACAGTTGCAGGCACCTCCTACCTCAGCTCCCTGACCATCGACGACACCTCCAGCGTGGTTGGCACCCTGCTGGTAGACGGCAAGGAAACCGCTCTGGTTCCCGGCGTCTATACCGGCGCGCTGACCCTGACCATCTAAGGCAGCACAAAACCGTGTCGGAATTTCTCCGGCACGGTTTTTCCATACTCCTGCAAAAATGACCTGCCGGAAATCCGACAGGTCATTTCTTGATCATGCTTTAGCGCTTACAGTCCGTAGGCTTCCTCATAGCGATCGTAGGCATCCTGATAGATGTCGATGCAGTCCTGAATGCCCATGCTCTTAATTTTCTCGATGAAGGCATCCCAATCAGAGTCGAAGTTGTACTCGCCCATGACGAACTTGAAGACCTCAGTGGAGGCATAGGTGGAGATATCGCTCCAGACATCGCCATACTCGGTGGACTCGTCATAGCTCAGCTCCACCTGTGCGGGGATGGTATAGAGGTCGTCGGAAGTCTCAGTCCACAGGTCCATGGCATCCAGGTTTGCCTGGGAGTATGCAGAGAAGATCCGGTCATAGTCCTGAAGGGTAGGAACGCAAGCCAGGGTGTAGTAGGTGGTGGCAAAGGAGATCATGGGGAACTCCTCATTGTGGAGCACCAGATCCGTGAACTCTGGGTTGCCGTCTGCGTCATAGTTGAAGGAAACGCCCTCCTGACCATAGTTAGCAAGGACGCTGCCCTCCTTGGTGTACCAGAAGTCCAGCCAGGAGCAAGCCAGCTCAACATCCTCACAGCAGTCGGAGATGGAAACGTTCTTACCGGTAGCGGCAGTACCAATACGAGTGTCGCCAAAGTGGAAGGTCTCGCCCTCCTCCTTGACCGGCTCAGGCATTGCGCAGATCTCATAGCCCGGATCCAGCTCCTTGCCGGAGGTCATGTTGGAATCCATGTTATCGGACTGGGCATACCAGATGCCGGCATCGCCGCCCTGAATGTAGGTATCGGAGTTGGAAGTAAAGGGATCGTTGGACTCGGTGGCAAAGTCGGAGGCAATCAGACCCTCGCTGTACCACTGCGCAATCATCTGGAGATATTCCTTGTAGCCGTCGGACAGGAAGCCGTTATAAACGGTGCAGTCCTGAACATACATGTTGTGGGGATTGTCCTGATAGAAGCCCACGGAGCCAAGACCGCCGACAATGGAAGCGCCGGTGATCTGCGTGTCGCCCAACAGCAGCAGTGCACGCTTTGCGCCGAACTGCTCCTTGAAGCCAAGGAGTGCATCGTGCATCTCGTCATAGTTGGTGGGAACATCCATGCCCAGCTCGTCCAGCCAGTCCTTGCGGATCTGAAGACCGGCAGAAACCTTGTAGTCATCGGAAACGGTGATTACCTGGGGCATCTGCCCGTCTTCGTTGATGGCAAGGGTCTTGTAGTCGGAATAGTAGTCCAGCGTATTCCAGTAGTTGGGCAGCTCGTCCTCATAATCCATCAGGTCGATGGCGACACCGTCCTCGATCATGGCGCTGGAGCTGGTATACTGCTGGTCGGCGCCTGCCACCATGTCGGTGATATCGCCGGACGCAATCATCAGCTGGAAGTTGGTCGCCAGAGACTCGTTGTTGACAATGGTGAAGTCGATATCAACACCGGTGATCTCTTCAGCATACTTGAATGCGTCAATGTCGTCGTAGCTGTTGACATTGAACATGGACATATAGCCAGGCAGCTCAACAAAGTAGGTCAGAGTCTCGCCGTCAGCCAGAGGCAGGCTTGCCTCGCCGGGCACAAACTCGCCCTTGTCTACAGTCTCAGCTGCGGAAGTCTCGCCCTCCTGGGTGGAATCAGCGGTTGCCGCCGTCTCTGCTTTCGGTGCCTCGGGTGCGGTGGATTCCGCAGCGGCACCGGTGGACTCAGCAGGAGCGGAGGACGCGCTATTGCCGCAGCCTGCCAGGCAGCCAAGCGCCATAGCCAGGACCAGCAGCATTGCAAATGCTTTCTTCATAATGTACCTCCTGTTCTTTTCCCCATACGCCGGGGATTTACATAAATCATTATAATGCATCCCAGCGCGATATTCATCATGCAATACAGGCGCTTTTTGTTTCAAATGTGACCTTTTTTGCGGTACAAGACGCAATAATTGCGGTGATTCCAAAATTTTGATTCAAAATATGTGCAAATTGTGTAGATTTCAGGGAGATTTGTTTCAAATTCATAACACCGCAATGGGTGTAAAACGCCTGCGGCGGTAAAAATCCGAATTACTCGGTGACCATGCAACCAACCTTCTCGGGGATGATCAGCTTAGCACCGGTCTTTGCAACAACCTCGTCCACGGTAACACCGGGAGCGACCTCCAGCAGCTTAGCGCCCTCGGGAGTGATCTCGATAAGAGCCAGCTCGGAAACGATGTAGTTAATGCAGTGATAGCCGGTCAGAGGCATGTTGGTCTTCTCTACGATTTTGGGGTTGCCCTTCTTATCGCAGTGGGTGGTCATAACGATGGTAACCTTGGAGCCGGTTACCAGGTCCATAGCGCCGCCCATACCAGCAGCGGTCTTGCCGGGGATCATCCAGTTTGCCAGGTTGCCCTCAGCGTCAACCTCATATGCGCCCAGAACGGTAGCATCGACGTGACCGCCGCGGATAAAGCCGAAGGAACGGAAGCTGTCGAAGCAGGAGCCGCCAACGCGCAGAACGGAGGGCTTACCGCCAGCGTCTACAACGTTGGGATCTGCATACTCGCCCTCCTTGGGGGCGCCAGTCAGACCAACAACACCATTCTCGGAGTCAACCCAAACATCCACGCCCTCGGGCAGGTAGTCCAGGCACTTGGTGGGCATGCCGATGCCCAGGTTTACAACGTCACCATCCTTGAACAGGCGAGCAGTTCTGTAAGCGATCAGGTCCTTACCTGTAAGTTCCATAGCATTCATCTTCAAGTACCTCCTTAAGCCTCAGTCAGGGCACGACCCTGGACAACAGCATCTACAATAAAACCGGGAGTCATGATCTGATCGGGATCCAGCTCGCCAATCTCAACAATCTCCTCTGCCTCTACGATAACGTGGTCAGCAGCGGTAGCAAATGCCTCGTTGAAGTTGCGGGAGGTGCGGCGGTAAACAACGTTACCCATCTTGTCAGCCTTCCAGGCATGGACGAAGCAGACGTCAGCATGGATGGGCAGCTCCAGAACAAAACGCTTCTTGGTAGCATCGGGAACGATCTCGCCCTCGAGGAACTTGAACTTGCCAGCCTCTTCGTCCCACTCAACAACCTGCTTGCCGTCCATCATAGGGGTGTACAGACCGGTGGGGGTCAGAACGCCGCCGATGCCGGCGCCGCCAGCGCGAACCTTCTCGCACAGGGAGCCCTGGGGAACGAAGGTCAGGTCGATCTCGCCGTCAACAACCTTCTGTACAGTGACAGCGTTGTTGCCGATGTGGGAGCAGGTGATCTTCTTGATGACGTCAGCGTCAACCAGCTTGCCGATGCCGCGATGAGGAACGGAGGTGTTGTTGGAGATAGCGCTCAGATCCTTCACGCCGGCTGCAATCAGGCCCTCGATGAGGACCTCAGAAACGCCAACGTTTACGAAACCAGGAAGCAGCACGCTCATGCCGTCGAAGCAGTAAGTCTTGATTGCTTCTTCGACAGTTGTAACTTTAGACTTTGCCAATGGTATCATTCCTTTCAGATTTTTCAGATGCATAGCACCCATATTGTATCACGTTATTATGATACTGATATTTCAGCGGAATGTCAAGGGGTTCTGTGTGCTGCCACCCAACTCCCAGACATTCCGGAAACAACGTTTTGATGCAGTGAATCACGCAAAATCGTTGTAACCGATTTCATGGCTTAAACAATGATAAACTGCTCCTTTGCATACTGCCGCAGCTCCTCCCGCACATCGGGATGGGCAATGGAGATCAACTGCAGGGCGCGCTCCTTGACGCTGCGTCCGCGAAGATGGGCAATGCCGTATTCCGTTACCACATAGTCCACATAGTTCCGGGGGATCGACACCACCGCGCCGGGCTTTAGCTGGGCAGAAATCTTCGAAACACCCTTTTTTGTGGATGCCTGGAACGCAAGAATGCCCTTGCCGCCCTTGGAGTGAAGCGCACCGTAAGCAAAGCAGAATGCGCCGCCGGTACCGGAAAACTGCTTGGGACCGATGGACTCGGAGCATACCTGTCCGGTAATATCCATCTCGATAATGGTGTTGATGGACACCATATTGTCGTTTTTGCAGATTTCTCCAGGGTCCACCGCAACGGAAGTGGGACAAAGCCGCACAGCGGGATTGGTTGCCAGCGTATCATACAGCGCAAGATCGCCGCCGGCAAAGCAGCCGATGTGCAGTCCCTTATTGTAGTTCTTTCTCTCGCCGGTAATTACGCCCTTGCGGATCATCTCGCCCATAATGGACGTGAACATCTCCGTGTGCAGTCCCAGGTCCTTCTTGTCCATGAGGTGATGCCCTACCGCATTGGGCATGGAACCGATGCCCAGCTGAATGCAGTCACCATCGTGGACCAGCTCCGCCACATTTTCACCGATTTTTTCCTCGACCTCGGTGGTTTCCGCATCCGGTACCACCAGCGGCGGATAATCCACCTCCGTGAGCACCGTCACATCCCGGATATTGATCCGAAGACCGCCCTTGACCCTGGGCTGCTGGGGATTGACCTCCAGAATGATGGTGTCACATGTCTTAAAACTGGCACTTTCCCACATATCCGTAAGTCCCAGCTGGAAATAGCCGTGGTCATCCATGGGGCTGACACAGGCAACAAAGGTATTTCTGGGGCGATACTCCGCCATGAATGTGCCGTAATCGCAGATATCCGCAGGTACAAACGACACATTCCGCTGGGTCTGTCCCACCATCATCTCCCGTCCGTAGAGGAAGGTGGTGAAGCTGATGTGCCCATTCATTGCCGGATCAGTGACGCATTGGAAGTTGCCCGCATGCCCCTTGATGCAGTGAACCTCCTGAACATAGGGGGCAATCTTGTGGAGATTGGACAGGATTACGCTGGGCTGATTGCCGTCACCGGCAAAGCAGACCCGGGAATAGGAATGGATTGCCTTCAGGCAGTCCTCCACGGTGCCCTTCTTTTCGTGATATAGCCGCTCAAATTCCGTCATGCTGTAGCCCTCCCATCAAATGTAGAATTGCTGCTGAGCATAGAACCGCAGCTCATCCCGTACATCCGGGTGTGCAATGTTGATGAGCTGCATGGTGCGCTCCATGACGCTGCGCCCCTTCATCCGCGCCACGCCATATTCCGTTACAATGTAGTCCACATAGTTCCGGGGAATGGTGACATTAGCGCCCAAGCTCAGCTGAGTTTTGATTTTGGATATGCCCTTTCGGGTCATGGAGGGGAAGCACAGAATGCTCTTGCCGCCCTTGGAGTGAATGGCGCCCAAGGAGAAGCACAGGTTGCCGCTGGAGCCGGAAACCTGCCGGGTGCCGATGGATTCCGAGCAAACCTGACCTGTGAGGTCCATTTCGATGAGCGTATTGATGGCAATCATATTGTTCATTTGGGAAATGGTGCGGGGGTCGCACACATAGCTGGCAGGACGAATTGCCACCTTGGGATGGCTGCCCAAAATCTGATAAAGCCGCTCTTCCCCCCATGCCGCCGATGCCACCGCCAGACCACGGTCGATGTTTTTATGCTCGCCGGTGATAATGCCCGCCTCGATCAGGTCGCCGGCGCCGGTATTGAACCACTCGGTATGAAGTCCCAGCTCCCGGTGATCCTTCAGCCGCTCGGCAATGGCGTTGGACAAGGTGCCGGTGCCCAGCTCCAGGCAGTCGCCGTCGCTGACCAGATCGGCAATATAATCGGAAATGGTTTCCTCCACCTGGGTAGGAGCTTTTTCCTGAATGTTGGGCAGCGGATAGGCAGCCTCATGGAACGCCGTGACCCGGCTGATGTGGATGTCCAGTCCGCCGGAAATCCGGGGCAGATTGGGATTGACCTCCAGGATGATCTTGGAGCAGGTTTCGATACATTCCTTCTCCCACATCTGGCTCAGTCCCACCTGGAAGCAGCCGTTTTCATCCATGGGAGACACTGCCGCAATAAAGGTGTTGCAGGGATTGTGTTCGTTGATAAACCGGGAATAGTCGCAGATATCGCAGACAATATGGCTGGTGTTGCCATGCTTCATGCCCTCGATAAACGCCTCGCCATACAGGGGTGAACCGGTGTTGATATGACCGTTCATGCCCGGCGCCGTAATAAATTCATAGTCACCGGAACGGGACTTGATACACTCTACGTCCTCTACCCGGGGGGCTACGGTGTGAAACTGACGCATGAATGCCACCGGCTGATTGCAGCCGCCAGCGAAGCAGATTCGATCTCCGGACTCAATCAGGTCCAGGCAGCCCTGAAGGTTGGTGCGCTTCTGATCCAATAAACTGTTCATCTGTAAGCCTCACTTTCTATCTGGTAAAATTAGTTCTCGCCAATTCTGGCAAGCAATTCTATCATCGTTTTTCGTTCTTCCGCATTCAGCGGCGCCATAATCCGGTCATCGGACTCCAACACCGCCTGATTGAGGACCTGGGCAAACGCCTTTCCCTCGGGGGTTGCCGACAGGAGATAGCTCCGAGCGTCCTTGGGGTCTGGGTCCCTGCGCACATATCCGGCGTTTTCCAGGAAGCTGATGATCTTTGACACCCCCGGATTGGACAGATACAGGTATTTTTCAATGCTGCGCTGGTTGACAGACTGGGTCTGACCGTACCAGGCGATGTAGATCAGACTCATTGCCTGATACATATTGACCCCATGCTGCCGAAGCACCTCGCTGTGGATTCGGGTTACCCGCCACTCCATCTTTCGAAGGCGGCTGGTAAGGCTGTCGGGCGTTGCGGAAATCTGCGGATCCTTTCCTTGCGTGGGAATCACCCCTTTGCCGTTATTTATATAATCTGTTATATAAATTATATCATGGTATGCAAGGGGTGTCAATCGCCGGAGCCGGGAAGAAATATACAAAAAAGCAGCCCCAGAGGACATCTCCTTTGGGGCTGCAAATCAGCAGAATTTACTTGTCGATCTTCTCCTTCAGCGCCTTGCCTGCCTTGAACACGGGCACGGTGGTAGCAGGAATCTCCACTGCCTCCTTGGTGCGGGGATTCCGACCAATGCGGGGCTCACGATGCTTGGTTTCAAATGCGCCAAAGCCAACCAGCTGCACTCTGCCGCCGGCAGCCAGCTCCTCGCCAATGACCTCCAGCATGGTGGTGATTACCTGCTCTGCGTCCTTACGGGTGGTACCGGTTTTTTCTGCTACCTGAGCGATCAGTTCCGTCTTGTTCATTGTTACAATCTCCTTCTCATATGATGCCTTACTCGGCTGTTATTATTCCTTGCCCGCGTTTTTTACCTGCTGAATAAAGGTTTCGCAGTAGCCATGGAGCGCCATTTCCGGGTCCACTCCATATTTCCGCGCTGCTCCGACCACCGCAAACAGCAGCTTTCCCACTGCCTGCGCCTTGTCCGGCTGCTCGTCCAGCGCTTTGCCCGGCACCTCCGGTATTTCCACCGAAAGCTGCGCCTTCTCCGCCTTTTTCTGTAGCTTTTCTGCCCGCCACAGCGCCGGCAGACTGCGCGCTACTCCGTCCAGTTCCTCCGCGGGAGAGGTCTGACCTTTTTCTCTGCGCTTGATTTCGTCCCAGTCCAATCCTTCTTCCCCGCCGAACAGCGCGGGGTGACGGGAGATCATTTTCTTTACCACAGCATCGCATACATCGTCTATGGTAAAGTTTCCTGCGTCGGCTTCAATGCCTGCATGGAACACCACATGGAGCAGCACATCTCCAAGCTCTTCCTGAAGATGCGCGGAATCCTTTTGGTCAATCGCCTCGCAGGCTTCATAGACCTCCTCCAGGAAATTGCGGCGAATGCTTTCGTGGGTTTGTACGCTGTCCCATGGGCAGCCGTCCGGCGCACGAAGCACCCGCACCAGCTGACAGAGATCTTCAAAATCATAGCGCGGTTTGCTATAAAAATCTATCATACTTTCCCCTTCTTCGCAAGTGCGGACAGCGTTTTTTGTAGAAATTTTTTCTGCAAACTTTCGCCGTTCTTTGGTGGTTTTGTCAAGCTCTGCTTAGTCCTCCGCGGAATCGGGGGTAATGTGCAAAATCCGTGCAATCAGCTGGGATTTGGGCAGCAGCTGGCAGTCCTCCCAGGTGATGATTTTCATGCCGTAAACCAGCGCCAGATATGTGGCGCCTGCTACGCACACCGACGCAATGGTGGAAAGCGCCGTGGACCCCAGCAGATTCCATGCCGCCTCATAGACGAGATAGGCTGCCACTGCCATCAGCGCTGTGGCGATCATGGGCTTGACAAACTGCTTGAGGATTCTCGGGGGCAGATCCATGGTCCGATGCATGGCAATGATATTCAGGAACATAATCACCGCGCAATAGGCAATGGTGGCGATGGCAGCGCCATAGATATGAATCGCGCCCATACCGATGAGCACATAGTCCGTGATGATATTCACCAGTCCGCCCACCAGTGTGGTATAGATGGGGATATTCACCTTGCCGTGCGCCTGAAGAATGCCGTTGGTCACGGTCACCATGCAGTTGAAGATGACCGCCACGCCCAGCAGCGCCAGAATCGGTCCTGCCACGCTGAGGGTCTTGGCATTGTAGCCATAGAGCCACTTCTGAATGGGAGATGCCAGCACCGCCAATCCCGCGCCGCAGGGAAGTCCGATCAGTGCCGTCATGCGAACTGCGGATTCCTCGGTGCTCCGGGCTTTCCGGTAGTTGTTCAGGGTCAATGCCGCCGTGACTGTGGGAATGACACTGATGGCAAGGGGCTGCACCAGTGCCGAGGGCAGCATATAGAACGTCTGGGCAGCGGAATAGGTGCCGAACATGGACGTTGCTTCCTTCGCCGTCAGACCAATGGCGTCCTGAAGCCGTCCCTGAATAATCATGGTGTCCAGCGCGTTGAAAATCTGGAGCCCCGCAGAGCCGATGGTAATGGGCACTGCCAGCTTCAGCAGCTGCTTCAGCGTTGCGCCGGTGGAATCGGCAGGAATGCTCCGGTCCGCTTCCGTCAGCACCACCTGCTTTTTCCGGTACTGGAAGAACAGATAGACTGCCGAAAGCACCGTTCCCAGCGTAACGCCCAGAATCGCGCCGCCTGCTGCCTCTGCCACACCAAAGCCCAGATGGAGAATCAGGAATACTGCGCCCAAGCCCAAAACCAGCTTGCACAGCGCCTCGATGACCTGGCTCACTGCCGTGGGGGTCATATACTGCTGCCCCTGGAAGTATCCCCGGAACGAGCAAATAATACACACAAACAGTACCGCAGGCGCCAAGGCTGCAATGGCATAGACCGCATCGGCGTCCCGCATGAGATTTGCCAGCTGCGGCGCAAAAATCAGCATCGCGCCGGAGCAGATAATGCCCACAATCAGAAACAGCCGCAGACTGACCTTGTAAATCTTCTGTACCTGCTGTTTTCTTCCCAGGGTGTTCGCCTCGGAGATCATCCGGCTCACCGCAATGGGAAGACCGGTGGAGGAGATCATCAGCAGGACATTATAGATGCTGTAAGCCACATTGAAGTGACCGAAGCCCTCGGTACCAATGATCCGGTTCATGGGGATCTTGTACAGTGCGCCGATGAGCTTTACCAGCAGGGTACCAAAGGTCAGGATTGCCGCGCCCTGTAAAAACCCCTGCTTTTTGGTTTTCCCGGAGTTCTGCTCAGCCATTGGGCTGCTCCTTTCCGTCGTTTCCAAACATCAGCGGGATCACGTAGTCGTGGAACTCCCGGAGCACATGGTCAAGATCAATGGTGGTGTAGTGCCCGTCCTCATAGAGGATTTTGCCCCGCACCATGGTCATGCGCACATCGTGACCGGAAGCGGCATACACCAGATTGCTGATGGGATTATGGCAGGGAATCAGATGGGGCTGGGCAAAGTCCAGCATAATAAGGTCCGCATCCATGCCCGGTGCAATGACGCCGCACTCGTTCTCCCGTCCCTGCGCCTTGGCGCCGTTGACGGTTGCCAGCTTCAGGGCTTCCTGGGCGGTAAGCGAAGTGGGGTCCAGGGTAGAGCCGTTGGACAAAAGTGCCGCCAGCTTCACTGCTTCAAACAGGTCGGTATTGTTGGAGGAGGATACGCCGTCGGTGCCCAACGCCACATTCATGCCCTTGTCCAGCATTTTCCGTACCGGTGCAATGCCGGACGCCAGCTTCAGGTTGGAGTTGGGGCAATGGACTGCGGTAACACCGCGGCGGGCAAACAAATCAATATCCTCGTCGGTGAGCCACACGCAATGAGCCGCCAGCGCACGGGTATCCCAGACGTGGTAAACATCCAGCAGCTGCGCCGGGGTCAGCCCGTACTTCTCCAGACAGGTTTCCTGCTCGTTCTGAGTCTCGGACACGTGAACCTGCATGCCGATGCCGGTGCTGATGGCATACTCCGCCAGCGCATGCCAGACCTTATCAAAGGAGGTGTACTCCGCATGGATGGACGCCTCCACCTGAATCCGTCCGTTGTCATAGCCGTGCCATTTCTCCGTCAGAGCTACCACCTCCTGAGAGGGGGCGTGGGTATCAAAGCAGTAGTCCTCGTCAAACACAGTGATGGAACGGGAGATATTGCCCTTGATGCCCGTATCCGCCACACACTGGCAGATATCGTCAGAGAAATAATACATATCGGAAACGGAGGTGGTGCCGAACCGCAGGCATTCCGCCAGTCCCAGCAGGGTTGCCGCACGAATGGCACGGCTGTCCCACAGGTCCTCCTTGGGGAAGATATAGTTGGTGAGCCAATCCTGAAGGTCATGGTCGTCGCCATAGCCCCGCAGCGGGGTCATGGGAAGATGGGCGTGGCAGTTAATGAGACCGGGCATCAGCACCATGCCTCTGCCGTCGATGACTCTCGCTGCTTCCTCCTTGGGGGGCTCTTTGGAAATGTAGGAAATCTTGCCGTCGGTTACGCCAACATATGCGCCCAGAATCACCGGGAGCTTGTCAATCATGGTGACAGCAGTGATGTTGGAAAACAGAGTGTCCATAGGACTCCTTTCGAATCGTTGCGGGGTTGCCGCAGTTGTTACATTGCCTCTACGCAGTCACAAATCAACGGAGAGAACCGCTCCTTGGCGGCAGCAGCGGCATCCAGCACCTCCTGCTCGGAGAGGGTTGCTCCCTCAACAATACCGGCTGCGGCGTTGGATACCAGCGAGAAGCCCAGCACCTCCATGCCGGCATGTCCGGCAGCCAAAACCTCCGGCACTGTGCTCATGCCCACCAGGTCTGCGCCCAGCACCCGAATGGCGCGGATTTCCGCCGGCGTCTCGTAGGAAGGACCCGGGAAATACATGTAAACGCCTTCCTTCAGGTCCATCCCCTGCGCCTTAGCAACATTTCGTGCAACCTCCTGAAGCCGCAGGGTATAGAGATGGGTGGCATCCGGGAACCGGGTGCCGAATTCGTCCAGATTCTTGCCCCGGAGGGGGGAATCCATAAAGAACTTGATGTGGTCGGTAATCAGGCAGATGTCCCCCACCCGCAGGTCAAGGTTGACACCGCCGCAGGCGTTGGTAATCACCAGCTTATCACAGCCCAGCAGCCGCAGCACCCGCAGCGGGAAGCAAACCTCCTCAAAGGTATAGCCCTCATAGGCGTGGAGTCGTCCCTGCATCACCGCAACCCGCTTGCCAGCCAGGGTGCCGAACACCAGCTGTCCCTTATGTCCAGGCGCAGTGGAAACAGAAAATCCGGGAATCTCCTTATAGGGGATCACAATGGGGTTCTCCGCCAGGTCTGCCATGTCTCCAAGACCGGAGCCAAGAATCATGGCAATCTCCGGCTGAAAGCCTCCAAGACGCTCTGCCACCGCATCGGCAGCTTTCTGATAGTCAGCAAAGGTATAACGCATCGCATTTCATCCTTTCGTATCATAGATCATAACGGCATTGTGCCGATAAACTCGCGAAGAATCGAATCCGCCGGAACCCGCCGGGAATCCAGCGGCGCAATATGGGAAAGCCCCTTCAGCGTCACCTGTACCTGAGCATAGCCGGGAACGCTTTCGGGCAGCTCCCGCAGCAGCGGTACGATGTAGGGCTGGAGCGCTTGCAGCTCATAGCCCAGAGTGGTATCCACAACGCCATGTGCCTGAGCGCGATGGGGCTCGATGTAAATTTTCTCGCTGGAGAGCACATTGTCCCACAGCTGGAGACTATACTCCGCCGTTGCTCCGCGGAACTGATGATCCCGGACAATCCGGCGCATGAGCCGAAGCTGCTGAGGGGTGCAGAGGATCTCATCCCCAATGCCAAAGGACGACACCGGCGATACATACACCCGGCACGCCTGAGGATGCTGCTGGGTAAACAGCTCATTCAGCGCATGAATTCCCTCGAAAATAAACACATCTCCCGGCGCGATATCCAAATGAATGCTTCTGCCCTCCAACCGGGAATGGGTGGGAAAGCTGTAAATGGGAATGTCGATGGGCTCCCCCTGCTCCAGCATGGCAAAATGTTCATTGAGCAGCGGAATATCCAGACAACCCGGCGCCTCCAAATCCCGCTGACCGTCGGCGGTCATGGGAAAGTCCGGCGCATCCCAGGGCAGATAGTAATTGTCCATGGAAACCAGATGGGCAGGAATCTCCCGGGCGATCAGCAGATCCCGCAGCCGCCTGCCGGAGGTAGTTTTACTGGACCCCGAGGGACCGGACAGCAGCACCACCGGAGAAAGCCCCCGATTTTTCATCACCAGCTCTGCCACCTGGGCAATCTGGTCGCTATAATGCTGCTCCCACCGGCCAATGGCGCCGGGGGCATCGGTTTGAAGCTGCCGGGCAACTTCATGGAGATCATAGATCACAGGATCACCTCCCGCTTTTTACGGCATATCTCGTCAATGTCCCGGATATACTCCTGAGGATATTTCGGATTGGTCAGGCGCGTTACCTGGGTGCCGGAAATGGTCTTGGTGACGCCGCCGGAGCCCAGGGACAGAATGGAATGGAGCTCCTCCATCATATATATATTGTAAAGATTATCGTATCCATGCCTGCTCCAGCCCACATTTTCAAAGCTGCCGGACATATATTTCTGCCGGTAGAGATAATAGGGGTGGTAGCCCGCTGCCCGCAGCGCTTTGGAGGCAAAGGAGAGCATTTCCTCCACCATGGGTGCCGTGGGAAGCGCGGCGCGTTTTTCATAATACAGCGTTGCCGCCTTTTTCAGTGCCAGCGTATGGACAGTGATATTGGTGGGCTGCAAAGACAGCACCTGTTCCATGGTATGCCGGAACCCCTCCGGCGTGTCTCCGGGCAGCCCCGCAATCAGGTCCATATTGATATCGGTATGCCCTGCCGCCACCGCCTGGTCATACGCCCGGAGGATATCTCCGCTGGTATGGCTGCGCCCCATAATCTCCAGCACCCGGTCATCCATGGTCTGGGGATTGATGCTGATGCGGGTTGCACCCGCCTGACGAATGGCAAGGAGCTTTTCCGGGTCCAGGGTATCCGGGCGTCCTGCCTCCACGGTGAACTCCAGGCACTCCGACAGATCAAACGCCTGATGGAGCTTTTGCAGCAGCCACCGCAGCTCCTCTGCGGACAGCGTGGTAGGCGTACCGCCGCCAATATATACCGTGCGAATCCGGTGGGGGTGCTGCTTTAGCCCCTCTGCCGCCGCATCAATTTCCTGCTCCAGCGCCTTTAAATACACCGGAATCAGCTTTCTGGACTTTTCCGTTGCCGCAGAAACAAAGCTGCAATAGATGCAGCGGGTGGGGCAGAACGGAATGCCCACATACAGGGAGATATCCCCCGCCTGCTGCTTCTCCAGTGCCGCCATAGTTGCTTCTGCCGCATCCAAGCACAATTCCCGCCGCGGTGGAGATACGTCATAGACCTCCCGCAACATCCGGTCCGCCGAAGCCCGGCTGCCCCCTGCCATCAAATGCCGGGACACCAGCTTGGTCGGTCTGACACCGGACAGTGCCCCCCAGGAGGGCGGTGCATCCAGAAAATGCAGCGCCGCCCGATAAAAGCTCTGCCGGAGGATCTGCCGCCGAAGGGGCTCCGTCACCTGCGCTGTCCGGCAGCGCGCCATTCCACGGGCGGTTTCGCCGTTTCGGGTAATTTTCGCCGTTGCCGTCACCCAGGTCCCCCCCTGAGACAGTACGGAAACTGCGCCGTCACCGGAGAAATCCGACGTTACATATTCAATTTTCTCCTGAGGGAACAGAATCAGCGCCAGCTGTTCCATGGCATAGCGGCTGTCATGCCCAATGAGTCTGAGCTTCATCCCAGCGCCGACTGCATGAACATATTGGTCTTCCGCTCCCGCTCCAGCGTGGTGGAACCGGTATGCCCGGACAGTACCGTGTAATCCCCCTTGAGCTCATAGAGCCGCCGAAGGGATGCACACATGTCCGTCCAGCTGCCGCCGGGAAAATCCGTCCGACCGCAGGACCCCTGGAACAGGGTATCTCCGGAGAAGATCACGTCTCCCGCAATCAGGCAGACGGAGCCGGGAGTATGACCGGGCGTCTCCAGCACCCGGAAGGTGATGGAATCCATGGCGACGGTATCGCCGTCCTTCCAGTCCGTGACCAGCTCCGGGTCCAGCGCCACACTCTCATGGAACACCGCCTCAAGCTTCAAATCCTTGTGGGACATATAGACCTTCGGCTCGGCTCCGCAGGTTTCCAGCAGCTCCGGCACACCGGTGATATGGTCAAAATGTCCGTGGGTCAGGAGAATGTACTGAAGCGTCAGTCCATTCTTCCGGAGACGGTCCGCAAGATAAGCGCCGTCGTCACCGGGATCAATGACCACGGCGTTTTTTGTATGCTCGTCCCAGACGATATAGCAGTTGGTCATCAGCTGACCCACCTGCTGCACTTCTATTTTCATTGGAATAGCTCCTTTCATGGGGAGATTCGTTGTATAAATAATCCCTGGCACGCAGTGTCAGGACCTTCTCCTTTGGGGAAGATATTTTCTTCGAAAACGCTATTACAGCTCGTTGGAATCCACAATCAGGGTCACAGGTCCGTCATTCACGGACTCCACCAGCATATGTGCGCCAAAAATGCCATGCTGGGGTGGATAGCCCAGCGCCTGACACTGCTGTAAAAACCGCTCATACAGCCGTTCCGCCTTATCCGGCGCCGCTGCACCGAAGAAATCTGGACGGCGGCCCTTTTTGCAGCTGCCGTACAGGGTAAACTGGCTCACCACCAGCACCTGTCCGTCCACCGATTCCAATCCCAGGTTCATTTTCCCCTGGTCGTCCGTAAAAATCCGAAGACTCAGCAGCTTTTTGCACAGCTTATCGCAATCCTGTTCTGTATCCTCCGGACCAACGCCCAAAAGGATCAGAAAGCCCCTGCCGATTTGCCCGGTAACGGTTCCATCCACCGTAACCGAGGCGGAGGAAACCCGGGTCAGTACCGCCCGCATTAGTGATGCCCCCTTCGAACGCTCTTGACACCCTTGACGGAGGACAGTCGGGCGCGGATTGCATTGAGCTCCGTTACATTCTGTACCTCTACGGTAACAGAAATGGTACATCCGCCCTTGCCGTCAGACCGGGCGTTGAGCTCCGAGCACTTGAGCTTCATAGACGAAATAATCATTGCAACATCCAGTGCCAGTCCATCCCGGTCCTGACAGGTCAGCTCAAAGGAGGTAGAGAAACTCTCCATGGGCATGGATGCCCAGGCAACCTTCACCCATCTTCCGGAATTCTCCGGAGAAGCGGCACCGGCGGCATTGGGACAGTCTCTTCTGTGGACGGAGACGCCAAAGCCCTTGGTGATAAAGCCCACAATATCGTCGCCAGGCACCGGCGTGCAGCACCGGGCAAACTTAATCATGCAGTTGTCGATGTCCTCCACGATTACGCCGGAGGTGGCGAGCTTGGGCTTGTGGCTGATGGACGTGGGGTCCTTGGGATTTCCGTCGGCAGCCTCGGCAGCCTCCTTCTTGCTGAACCGGAGGATCTCCTCCTTGATCCGGTTCACCGCTTTTACTGCGGTAAGTCCGCCATAGCCGATGGCAGCATACATATCGTCCATATTGGAGAACGAGAGCTTTTTCAGCAGCAGCGGCTGGAGGGCATCGTTGCTGACAATGCTGGGGGCAACCCCGATCCGGCGCAGTTCCTCTTCAAAGCTCTGCTTGCCGTTGACCACGTTCTCCTCCCGGCGTTCCTTCTTATACCACTGGCGGATTTTGATCCGCGCCTGGTTGGACTTACACAGGCTCAGCCAATCCCGGCTGGGGCCCTTGGCGGATTTGGAGGTGATCACCTCTACAATGTCGCCGTTCTGAAGGATGGTGTCATAGTTGACAATCCGATGGTTTACCTTGGCGCCCACCATATGGTTGCCCACCTCGGAATGGATGGCGTAGGCAAAGTCGATGGGGGTAGACCCCGCAGGCAGAGAAATGACCTCCCCCCTGGGGGTAAAGACGAACACCTCGTCGTCAAACATATCGATTTTCAGGCTGGAGATAAAGTCCTCCGCCTCAGAATCCTGCTGGTTTTCCAATAGACGGCGCACCCACTCAAACTGCTCCTCGCCGCCGGTGGACTGAATGCCCTCTTTGTATTTCCAGTGGGCGGCAATGCCGTATTCCGCCGTATGGTGCATCTGGGCAGTCCGAATCTGCACCTCAAAGGGGATTCCCTCGGAGCCGATGACCGTGGTGTGCAGGGACTGATAGCCATTGGGCTTGGGGGTGGAAATATAGTCCTTAAACCGTCCGGGCACCAGATTAAACAGATCGTGAATATGCCCCAGCACATTATAGCAGTCGGCAATATCGTCCACAATCACCCGGAAGGCATAGAGATCATAGACCTCGTCCAGAGTTTTATTCTGGGAATACATCTTCCGGTAGATGGAGTAGATGTGCTTGACCCGTCCGTAAATCTGGAACTTGATGCCGCTTTCCCGCAGCCGATTTTCAATTTTTTCGCGGATAGACGCCATCAGCTGGGCATTTTCCGCTTCTTTTTCGTCCAGCTGCTTGGAGATTTCCTCATAGCCCACGGGATCGAGGTACTTGAGGGACGTATCCTCCAGCTCCCACTTGATCTTCTGCATACCCAGCCGATGGGCAAGGGGCGCATAGATCTCCATGGTCTCCAGGGATTTGCTCCGCTGCTTTTCCGGGGTCTGATATTGCAGGGTCCGGGTATTGTGGAGCCGGTCCGCAATTTTAATGAGGATGACGCGAATATCCTTGCTCATGGCAAGGAACATCTTCCGGAGGTTCTCCATCTGCTCCTCTTCCATGGACCGGAAGCTCACCCGGGTCAGCTTGGTAACGCCCTCCACCAGGTCCGCCACGGTTTTGCCAAACTGCTTGGCAATTTCCTCATGGCTGGCGTCGGTATCTTCAATGCAGTCGTGGAGCAGCGCCGCAAGAATGGAGTCGGTGTCCAGTCCCATTTCCGCTACAATTTCCGCCACGGCAAGGGGATGGATGATATAGGGCGAGCCGTCCTTTCGAAGCTGACCGTCATGCTTCCGGGCAGCATATTGATAGCCGGCGTCCACCAGCTCCATATCCACATGAGGCGTATATTTTTCAATGGCAGCTTTCATTGCCGCATAATGTTCGGATACTGATTCCATGTCAGTCACCTCTCTTTTGGTTTCTCAGCCGCAGCAAAATTGCGGAGTTTTCCAAATCCACCTTTCCCGGTCCCGGGGTCAGGCGGATAGTCATCATATGGGTTCCGGATTCCAGCTGAATCAGCCCCCGCTCCGCCAATACATCCAGGCAGATTCGGGTGCGCACAAAGCTCACCGGAAGTCCGGCACTTCTTGCAATCTTTCGGGACAGCACGGTAAACTCATCCATGACGCTGCCCCCGGTGCTGTTCGCCCGAAGATAGCGCCACACTGCTGCAAACTCCTTGCGAGGCGGAATCAGGCTGTCAAAATCCAGTGACGCTGCGCCGTCGCCATTCAGGCAGGCATAAATTCTCCGTTCCCGCTCCATCGCCTGACGGCAGGCAAGTCCCGGACGAATATCGGTAATATTGAGCTGTACGGTGCGCAGACCCCGGAATTCATTGATCTGCGGGCTGAACGCCACCTCCACCGTATCCCCCAGGGCAATGGCAGCCTTGCAGGCGGTGGTGGAGAAGAAAATGCCGTCCAGCACCCGTCCATGGCGACCCAGCCGCAGCTTTAAATGCTTTCCGCCGCCCACCTCACTGAGCTGCTCCACCCGCATGCCCTCTAAATACAAAAGAGGACGGGGGCAGGACGCGCCAAAGGGCTCCAGCTGCTCCAGCGCCGTCACATTGGCAGTGGTCAGCAGTTCCGGAGAAACAGCGCAGTCCAGCTCCAACGCAGAGCCCTCGGGATGAGAAAGCCGGTACTCCCGCGCCAATGCCGTCACCTGGCGGCGGAACTCCGGGATATTCTCCCGCAAAATCGTAAAGCCCGCTGCCAGCTCATGACCGCCAAAGTTATGAAGCAGCGGCTCCAGCTTTTCCAGCGTTGAAAACAGCGGGAAATTTCCATAGCTGCGGGAGGACGCCTTTCCTGCATCGCCGCTGAGACAAATCAGGAACACCGGGCAACCATAGTCCTCCGCCAATCGGGAGGCAACAATGCCTACCACGCCCTGATGCCAGCTTTCTCCCGCCAATACAATGGCATCGGGGTTCTGCACCCCCTCCAGCATGGCTGCGGCATCGGCATAGATTTCCGCTTCAATCGTCTGGCGCTGGCGATTCAACCGGCAAAGCTGTGCTGCCAGCTGTGCCGCTTCCTCCCGGTTATGGGTCATAAACAGCTCTGCCGCCAGCTCCACCTTGCCCATGCGCCCTGCGGCGTTGATTCTGGGCGCAAGGGTATAGCCCACAGTGGAGGATGTAACGCTGCCGGGGGTAATCTGGCATTCCCGCATCAGTGCCTGAATGCCCGCCCGACGGGAATGCTGCATGGCTGCAATTCCCGCCGTTACCAGCACCCGGTTTTCGCTGACCAGGGGCATGACGTCTGCCACCGTGCCAAGACTGACCAGGTCACAGTATTCCCGGAATACCGCCTGCTGATCCCCCAGCACCGCCGACGCCACCTTAAAGGCAACGCCAACCCCCGCCAAATGGGGGAAGGGATACTGGGAATCGTGCCGATGGGGGTTTACCACCGCCACCGCATCCGGCAGCTCCGTTCTGCATTCATGGTGATCGGTGACGATAAGGTCGATACCCAGCTCCCGGCAGAGCTTTGCCTCCTCTACTGCGGTAATGCCGCAGTCCACCGTGATAATCAGGCTGACCCCTTGGTCCTTCAGCCCGCGAATGGCAGGCTCATTGAGTCCATAGCCCTCTTCCAGCCGGGCAGGGATATACCAGGTGCAATCTGCCCCCTGTTTGAGTAAAAAATCCGTTAACAGACAGGTGGAGGTAATACCGTCCACGTCGTAGTCGCCGTATACTGCAATCATTTCCCCCGCCGCAATGGCGCTCCGAATCCGACTGACCGCCTTGGACATATCCGGCATGGTCATGGGATCCAGCAGTGGTCCATGACCGGAGGCAAGAAAGCCGGCGGCTTTTTCGGGGGTGTCATATCCACGGGAAACCAATACGGCGGCAGCCAAAGGGGAGATTCCGGCTGAAAGCGCCGCCGTCCGCTCCCCGTCAATGGGGGAGACATTCCAAGTGCCGTATTTCAATTTAGATGCACATCCATATCATATATTTCTAATCATTATAACAAAGAAAGGCTGAAATCTCAACCGGTTTCCGTAATCTTTGCCCTGGGAGCCGCTGCATTTTACCTGCCCGTAAAATTGCTTTGCAACCGCAATATGACCCCTGCCCCACAAAAACGGCTTTGGGGTGTTTTACAGGTTGCATATTGTTCTCAAATTGGTTGATTTGCACAGAAAATATTGAAAAAGTTTCAGCGAGCTGGTATATTTGCGCCATAAAAGCGCAATTGTGCTTTGAAAGTAAGGAGGATCATCATGAAGCGAGGTAAGAGAGCGGCATCCATGCTGCTTGCACTCACCATGGTGCTGGGCTATGCCGCGGCACCTGTATTTGCAGCCAGAGACACCGGCGAAGCGGAAAAGGAATCCATTCCGCAGGGCAACCAGACAGAAGGCGCCTGGGTCTATGAGGTAGCGGAAGCTGCTATGGGCGGACCTGGCGGCGGACCCGGTGGTCCCGGCGGCGGCGGTGGTGGAGCACCCATCGGCGGTGGCGGTGGCGGAGAACCCACCCAGGAGGAGCTGGACGCCTTTATGGCGCAGATGATGGCAGGCGGCACTCCCGAAGCCACCATTCTCTGGGGCACCGGCGAAGAGAAATCCGGCAACGTGGTCATGCTGCCCGCCACGCTGGGCGGCTACGCAGTTACCACCGTGGGCAACGGCGTCCAGAACATCTCTTCCAACAACAAGAACGAGGATGTTTATTTCCTGATTCCCGAGGGCGTTACCACCCTGTCCCCCCGGATGATTTATGACTACAACAGCACCAGCGGCTGGTCCATTCCCTCCAGCGTCACCAGCATCAGCTCAGATCCTGCGTCCTTCCTCAGCTGCCCCGGCGCATTTTACGGCGAGTCCGGCAGCGCTGCGGAGACGTATGCCTCCACCGATGCCACCCGTGATTTCATCACCTATGACGCAGACGGCAGCTCCGTATTCTCCGTCACCGGCGGCGAAGAGGGCTACATTCAGCCCAACGGCACCTATCATCTGCCCTCCGGCATGCTGGACGGCAAGCACACCGTTACCTTCCACATCGTAGCGGACTATCAGTATAAGATCAAAGCGCTGACGGTAGACGGTCAGACCGTTGCCGATGCAGCTGGAAAGAACACCTATGACCTTTCCTACACCTTCACCACCGGCTCCGCTTCCGTGGACGTTACCTATGAGGAAGACCCCAAGGACAGCCGTGACCCCGACAAGATGAGCGAGAGCTTTGACTACGACGCTCCCGACATCAACAAGAAGGCAGTGGCAGACGGTGCAAAGCTTCCCGATGATGTAAACGACTATGTGGGCGTTTCCACCGGCTCCACCTCCAAGTATCTCAACACCATGGGCATCTCCACTGGCATGTACTATGCCGCCGACGGCAAGACCTATGAGATGGTCAAGGCTTATCAGGTTACCGATGAGCCAGAATATCTCTCGAAAGCAGAAGCCATCAACGGCGTTTACAAGAAGGATAAGCTGGTCTATGGCAAGGATTACGATCTGGTGCGGCTCTACAACTATTACGAGAACGTCACCTCCGGTCCTGCCCAGGGCGTGGTCAGCCTGTACTGCACCTATCTCTACAAGGAGATTGATCCCAAGGACATTCCCGACGAGAACACCGTTTCCAACGACCACACCAACACTGCCTCTGTTTTCGTACAGCAGGGCGGCGATCTGACGCTGGATGATTTCACCTCTTACTGCTACACCGCAGGCAAGGGTCCCTCCGAAGCAGGCAACTTCTTCGGCATGGGCTCCGCCATTCATGTGGACGGCGGCGATGCAACCACTCCTGCCGGTACTATCATCAACAAGGGCACCTCTGCCCTGACCATGCACAATCCCCAGATTCTCGGCACCGTGAACTCCGTCTATGCCACTGCCAGCGGCGTGATCTATATTGAGGGAGGCAACATCTTCTCCTGCACCTCCGGCGGTCACGGTCCCTATGTTTCCACCGGCGGTCAGATTCTGCTGAACACCGAAGGCACCGACCTGATCGGCGCAGACGGTTCTGTAAACCGTGACGCCGATACCCTCACCGCAACCGAGCGTCCCGATCCGTCTCTCGGCACCATGTCCCGCGGTAAGAGCGGCGATATGGAGGGCGTTTATCAGGAGCATCCCGACGATGTGACCGTCGTTGTCACCGGTGACGAGGCTGGTACCGCACTGGCAACCGACTCCGGCGGCGGCGTGATCGTTGCAAATCAGGTCACCACCAAGACGTTCGGTCTTCGCTGCGCCGGTGTTTACTCCATCGGCTCCAACGAGAGCTGGGTATACTGCTACAACTCCACCCTGACCTCCTATCTGGATGCAGGTCTGTGCTCCGCTTCCGGCGGCTACATATACGCCTATAACTGCGATATCAACGGCGTTATGGGTCTGAAGTGCCGCGCAGGCGGTAATGCAGAGGCAGAGGAAACCGGTATTCATGTCACCAATTCCCGGGTTGCCGCTTACTTCGACGATCAGGAAATGAAGAACGCCTATGATGTCGCCGATCCTGAAACCATGGCAGCGCAGATTGCCAGCGGCGAGATCGACGTTGACTCTCTGGGCGTTGGCTATTCCAAGCTCAACATGTTCATCGACAAGGCAAACTCTCCCAAGTTCTATGAGGACAGCCTGAACTGGTGGTTCACCGATAAGTCCAAGACTCCCGGCTATTCCGGCGGCAACAAGTTTGCAGTCATGTATGTGGAAAACTCCTCTACCCCCATCTATGTAGAGGCTTCCAAGATGGTCAACCAGAACTATGTGGAGTACGGCGATCCCTCCAAGCTGGAGGAGGCCGAGGCGG
>ERZ780226.830-NODE-830-length-26549-cov-4.681022_pt1 | contig 26549 bp, 17 predicted proteins | sample MGYA00511165_ERZ780226 | MGnify/ENA primary metagenome ERZ780226 (study PRJEB29588, sample SAMEA2152373) | human gut metagenome | biome: human gut; feature: human-associated habitat; material: faeces | place: Denmark | collected 2008/2010 ...
TGCCCGTATTCTTCGTATGGATGCCGATACGACTTCAAGAAAAGGAAGTCATGAAAGAATGGTAGAAGCCTTTTCAAAGCAGGAATATGACCTATTAATCGGTACGCAAATGGTGGCTAAAGGCTTGGATTTTGAAAGAGTGACTTTAGTTGGAATTTTAAATGCGGATGCCACACTTTGTCGAAATGACTATAGGGCAAGTGAGACAGCGTATGAAATGTTAGAACAGGCGAGTGGAAGAAGTGGTCGTGGAAAGTTAAAAGGACAAGTTATGATTCAAACATTTGATCCGGATCATTTTGTGATGCGATGTGTTCAAATGCATGATTATAAGATGTTCTTCAATCAAGAAATGCGTTATCGCCATTTAGGGATGTACCCACCCTATGTGTACTTATGTACCTTAGTATTTACACATTTTGATTTGCAGAAAGCCTATAAAATGGCGCGTGTTGCGAAAGAATATTTTTCATCCATTCGTGTTTTAGGTCCGATTGAAATTCGTATGCAACAAAAGAAGCATCGCGTGCGCTTGATTCTAAAATCAAAGGACGATCAATTATTACACAAACTTGTGCGAAACTATTTGGATGAAACAAAACAGGTTGTGGATGTGAATATGCATCCAATTATGATGGAGGAATAGAATGAGAAAAATCAAAAAATTATTAAGCACATTATTGGTTCTCGCTGTGGTTGTGACCGGCTATCCGTCTGCCTGCACCGCTGCGGATACGACGACACAAACGGATGTGGATACGACGGTCGATTACGGAAGGAAGCCGGATGACTCGTATATCCATCGTTCGACAGGCGGAAAGAAATCCCAGACCATGTCGAGCAACGACTACAGCAAAGAGGCATGGGGACAGGGATGGCACGCACAGCCAAGTAATGACTTTCTTGAGGAAAATGAAGACGGAACGTTTCTTCGCATCTCTTTCTTTGATGATGAAGGCGTATTTCTGGAAACCTACGATGCTGATTTTAACTTCGTATCCTCCAGACAGCTCACCAAAGGTATTTGGACAGCCAGAGGATATTTTAAGGGAAAGGATGCCCGTTACATTGTATATAAGCAGGTGAACTCCGAACAGTCCGATGAAAAAGAAGTCGTGCGGGTTGTAAAGTATGATGACGATTGGAATATTCTCGGACGCTGCAGTATTTCCGCGATAAACACATATTCTGCTTTCACATCCGGCAGTGTAAGTATGCTGGAAAGTGACGGCATTCTGTATATTCATGCAGCTCATACCATGTATGATGAAGGTACACTTTTGGAGAGCCCACACCACCAGGCGAATATGACACTTGAGATTGATGAGGCAACCATGACAAAGGTTGCTGATATGTCTGCAGAGAGCAATGAAAAGACAGGATATGTCAGTCATTCCTGGAATCAGTTTATCCAGGCGGACGATAATTACATCTACCGGCTGGATCAGGGAGATTCCTACCCACGGGCGGTCACTCTTTCCAGACAGAAGAAATATTATGAAGGCATTGACATGTATCATATAGAGGATCGAAGGGAGATCTTTCCTATTTGTGGCACTGGGCAGGTTTATACAGGCGTTTCAATCGGCAGTTTTGATCTGATCGGCAATACATTGATCACTGCCGGAAATTCGATCGATCTGGATACGACCGATCGGATGTTAAATATGGTTAAGTGGAGAAATGTTTTTGTTGACGTGACCGACAAAGATACCTTCGACACGAAAACAATATGGCTTACCAATTATACAGATGATGATAAGATCATTGTCTACACTCCACATACCGTTGTTACAGGTGACGGCATGTATGTTCTGTGGGAAGAGGGATACCAGGATCAGGAGGACGGAGATTATAACATCCTTACGAGGATCGCCAAGATTAAAAATGATGGCACACTCGATGGAAAAATATACAGAATATGTGCCCGCCAGACCGACTGCAAACCGATCCTGACCTCAAAAGGACATATCGTCTGGTTCATGACCAATGACAGTTCTCCGGTATTCTACGATGTGGATCCTGCCAGACTCGATGATATCTGCTTTGAGGGACCGGGATATATCCAGTTATCTACGACAACGATGAAGCTGTCTCAGGATACATATACAGAGATAGAAGACAGCAGCCATACACATTCCTACAGACCGGATGTTGAAGTTTACTATAAGGGAGAGAAACTGACACAGGACAGGGATTATACGGTTTCCTATGAAGATAATTATACACAGGGTACCGCTTATGCTGTTGTCATGGGAAAAGGAGTGTTTACCGGATGGAATAAAGCGGCCTTTACTATTCTACCGGCAGAAGAAGACAATACATGGGATGTGCCGGACTGGTGGGGAACAGCAAAACCAAGTCAGACGCCGGCAGCAGATCCGAACGGCAACCGGAAGGATACGCCGTCTGCAACAGCTACGGCAAAACCAAGTCAGACGCCGAAACCAACCAAAGCACCGGCGAATAGCTCGAAAGCAACATCATCTGCGAGTCCATCACGGAAAACAGATGCAGCTGCCAAGCTGAAGTTAACGAAACCCAAAACAGGCAAGCTTTCCGGAAACAAGCTGTATGTATGCTGGACAGAGCTGACGGCAGCAAAAGGATATCAGCTTCAGTATGCACAAAGTAAAAATTTCAAAAAGAAATTAAAAACCGTAAATAAAAATGTTTCGACACAGTCTTATACAACATTAAAGAAACTGCAGAAAAAAAAGACTTACTATATCCGTGTACGTGCGTATACACAGATTAGCGGGAAAAAGATATACGGTCAATGGAGTCCTGTGAAGAAAGTGAAGTATTGACAGAGGGAGTATCTCACAAATTACCGCAATAATTTCAACCTGAACAGGGTAGAGAAAAGAATTTCATTATGATAAAATAGAAAAGCAGTGTATGACTGATAAATTATTTAGAAAAGGACAGAGGTATTATGTTATTAGAAGAAATCAGACAGAAAATCGTAGATTATGGTAATCAGCTTATTTCATCCGGTCTGACGATCGGAACAGCAGGCAATATCAGTATGTATGATCCGGAGACAGGATATATGGCAATCAGCCCATCCGGTATCCCGTATGCACAGACAACGGCAGAGGATGTGGTAGTTATGGATCTGCAGGGCAATATTGTAGACGGAAAGCGCAAGCCTTCCAGCGAGAACGGACTTCATGCAGTATTTTATCTGGAGAAGCCGGAGGCACGCGCCGTTGTACATGCGCATTCAATGTACTGCACGACACTTGCCTGTGCCGGTGTTGATCTGAAGGCAACTCACTATGCGATCGCTGATACCGGTGTGGCAACGGTTCCGACCGTTCCGTATTTCACCTATGGTACACCGGAGCTTGCCGACGCTGTGCGCGAATGCCTGCGTCATACAGACAGCAAGGCACTTCTCATGGCAAATCATGGTATGGTTGCCTATGGTGATTCACTGGAAAAGGCATTTGCGGTAGCCATGACATGTGAGTGGTGTGCGCAGGTTGAGTGGCGTGCAATGGCAATCTCTACACCGAATGTATTGTCTGATGAGCAGATGGCAGAGGTGATCGAGCATTATAAGACCTATGGTCAGGCGAAGGAAAGCGGAGAGAAGTCACAGGGGTACTTCGGATAATGCGAAAGCAATTTAGAACAGATAAAAGTTATTCATCTGTGGCAAATTATACAAATATATAAAAAATAATGAGAAAAAGTTGACAAAATATAACATAAGCGATACAATGTTTATATAAATGAGGTGTGCAACTTTGATACATTTGTTGATGCATTTGAGCGAACACCGTGAAAAATCATAAATCACAGGAGGACGATACAATGAGAAAGTCAATTAAGAGAGTATTATCAGTAGCATTGGCTGCAACAGTAGCTGTTTCAGGCGTTGCTTACACAGGAACTAAGGCTAGTGCAGCTAGCAGCTATAAGGCAGTTATGGGTTATGCAGATACCAACTGGAACTGGGATGGTGGTAATGATTCTTCTAAGGATACCAACAAGACTGCAGTTTCTGTAAAGAATAAGAAAGGTACTGCTACATACACAGTAACCCTCAAGAATAAGAAATCCAAGAATCAGCCGGCACAGGTATTCTATGTTGATATCAAGAATATCTTAAAGGATCACAGTGCTAAGAAGATTAAAATTTCCGGCGTTTCCGTAAAGTGCGATGGTAAGACTGTTTCCGGTATGAAGGCAGTTGCAACTGGTCAGCTTGAGAAGAAGGAAGATCCTAACAAGTATCGTATTTCTATCTACAACAGAGTAGGTAACAAGCAGAACGGAGATAAGACTGCAGGTTATGCTGCAAGCTACGGCAAGAAGTTCAAGTTCAAGAAGAGCATCTCTGTAACTTTCAAGGTTACAATCAAATAATGGCAGATAGGAATAACATGTAACGCAGATTTGATTTTGCTTACTCTTTTCTCTATTATATATGGGGAGCCGTTGTATTATTACAGTGGCTCCTCTATTTTGTTGACCATCATATTTATTTTGTGATACAATAGCAAGAAGAATGTTTGGAAAGGAGAAGTCCATGGCAGAGGCAGAGAAGAAGACGGCGCGGGCAAAGAAAACTGCTTCGTCCGCCAAAGGCAGGAAAAGTGCCGCAACAGGTGTGAATATTGCAGCCATTGTTAAGAAGCTGACGGAACCACTTGTGTTCGGTCTTGACATTGGCACCAGAAGCATCGTGGGAACGGTCGGCTATCGCACACCGGACGGTGGTTTTGTTGTGGTTGCGCAGGAGTCTGTGGAACACGAGACGAGAGCGATGCTTGATGGACAGATCCATGATATACAGGCGGTTGCAGATACAATTCTTGTTGTGAAGCGCAGGCTTGAGAAGCTCACAGGAAGGAAGCTTTTCGATGTGTGTATTGCTGCGGCCGGTCGTGTTTTGAAGACAGTTGTTGCATCTGCAGCGGTGGACTTTAATTATGAGACAGTCATTACGAATGAGCATATTTATTCTCTGGACATGCTTGGTGTGGAGAAGGCGTATGAACTGCTTCGCAAGGAACAGCAGACGGATGATATGAAGTTTTACTGCGTCGGATATTCGGTGATCCGTTATTATCAGAATGATTATCCGATCACGAATCTGGAAGGTCATAAGGCCAATTCGATCCGGACGGAGCTGATCGCAACTTTCCTGCCGGATGAAGTTGTCGATGGACTTTATGCAGCGGTGGAAAAGGCAGGTCTTTATGTGGCAAATCTGACACTGGAGCCGATTGCCGCCATGAATGTGGCGATCCCGGAGAGATTTCGTTTATTAAATATTGCGTTGGTGGATGTGGGCGCCGGAACGTCCGATATCTCGATCACCAACGATGGAAGTATTATCGCTTACGGCATGATTCCGGCAGCCGGCGATGAGATCACAGAGACGTTAGCAAGACATTATCTGCTGGATTTTGCGGAGGCAGAGAAGATGAAATGCCAGAGTACCAGCCGTAAGCAGGTGACGGTACACGATATTATGGGACTTTCTCATAAGATATCCTCGGAGGAGATTGCGGAGGTAACGGAGCCTGTGGTGAGGGAGATCACAGAGAAGGTTGCAGACCGGATCAAGGAGCTCAATGGTGGCAAGTCCGTCAGTGCGGTATTTGTCGTCGGAGGAGGCGGCAAGATCCATGGCTTTGAGGAAACGCTTGCACAGGCACTTGATCTGCCAGAGGAGCGTGTGGCACTGCGAGGCTCTGAAGTGATGGGACAGATCATCTTTTTACAGAAGAATATCAAGAAGGACTCGCTTCTGGTGACACCGGTTGGAATCTGTCTTAATTATTACGAACAGAAAAACAACTTCATATTCGTGACAATCAATGAGGAACGGATCAAGCTTTATGACAACAGCAAGCTGACCGTGGTGGATGCGGCAATACAGTGCGGTTATCCGAATGAGGATCTGTTCCCGAAGAGAGGAAAGACACTGAATTACACCGTGAACGGTGAGGCGCGCATGCGGCGCGGAGAACCGGGAGATTCTGCGGTGATTCGGTTAAATGGCAGGGAAAGCGCACTGAGCGAAGGTCTGTCGCAGAATGACCGGATCGAGATCGTTGCATCCACAGCAGGAAAGGATGCGGTGATGTCAGTTGGGGATATTCCGGAGTATCATTCGGACATCCGTTTCCGTTTCAATAATAAGACGATCACCTGTCCGCGTTTTGTGACGGTCAACGGACAGCTTGTGTCCCGGTATTATGAAATACAGGAGGGGGATCGGATCGAGATATTGGAATATTATACGCTGGAGCAGGTTCTGGAGTTTATGGATATTGTCTGTAGGGGCAGAGTTTATGTCAATAATGCCATTGCCGGAATGGATACAAAGGTATATGACAATTTTTCAATCGCCTGTGAGATACGGAAGGAAGAGCCGAACTATCAGAAGCTGATGGAGGAGTACGGCGAGGGGCAGGTTCCCGAGGCTGTTTTAAACGGAGAGACGAAGGAAGCTGTTGAGGGTGAGCAGAGTCTGCCGGCACAGCTGCAGGAGAGCAAAGCTGACATAGCACCGGAAGTCGGAAATGTGACCGCGGAAGCTGCAGCACAGTCTGCGACCCCTGCAGGCGATGCCGGGGAGAATGCTTTTGACATGCCGGTTACGGTCAATGGTGAGAAGGTGATCCTGCGCAATAAGAAATCATATATTCTGGTGGATATACTTGATTTTTATCCGTTTGATCTGTCCGTGGCGGGAGGAACCCGTCTGGAAACGCTGATCAATGGAGTTTCTTCGGATTTCACCGCACCGGTACATGAGGGCGATGAGATTCAGATATACTGGGTATAGAAAGGAAGTTACAGGAGCATGCAGATATGTAGTATTGCCAGTGGCAGCAGCGGCAATTGCATTTATATAGGAGATGGAGATTCCAGGATTCTGATCGACGCGGGAGTCAGCCGGAAGCGGATTGTGGACGGGCTGCGTTCAATCCATGTTGCACCGGAAAGTCTTGACGCGATCTTAGTGACACATGAGCATACAGACCACATTCAGGGAATCCCGATGATGACAAAGTATTTTCATGTGCCGGTTTACGGCACGGCAGGGACGCTTAATGGAATCCGCCAGAAGGACAGCAAGGGGCTTGTTACGATGGAGCATCTGTATCAGGTCTATGCGGACCGCCCGGTCAAGATCGGCAGTCTTGAGGTAATGCCGTTTCATATGTCGCACGATGCGGCAGATCCGGTCTGTTATACCGTGGAGGCATCCGGTCACAAAGTGGGAATGGCGACGGATCTTGGTGTTTATGATGATTATACAGTGTCCCATCTGGAGGGCTGTGAGGTGATCATGCTGGAAGCCAATCACGATATCAGTATGCTGGAGGCAGGACCGTATCCTTACTCGTTGAAATGTCGTATCCTTGGAGAACGCGGTCATTTATCCAATGAAGATTCCGGACGGCTGTTGTGTCGTCTTCTTCACGATAATTTGAAGCATATATTTCTGGCACATTTATCCAAGGAGAACAATTATCCGGAGCTTGCCTACGAGACAGTCAAATGCCGTTTGTGGGAGGAGCTGGGGATGAACTCCCTGCCGTTTGATCTTTCGGTTGCACGAAGGGACAAGCCGTCTAAGCTTGTTTTGACCGGCAGCGGACAGGATATGGAGTCCGGTCAGCTATCGCTTGATCTGTTGGAATCCGCCTTATAATAAGCAGCACAAAACGAATTATCATTCCGTGGAATATATGCGGAATATAAGAAAATAAATCAGCCGTTAGCAGCGCGAGCCGCAGGCAGAAATGAGGGAATCATGAGAAAGATAGTAATTACTGTAGTTGGAAAAGACAGCGTTGGAATTATTGCGAGAGTATGTACATATCTTGCAGACAATCAGGTAAATATCCTTGACATTTCACAGACGATCGTCGATGGTTTCTTTAACATGATGATGATTGTAGATACCGCAGCATGCAGCATCAATTTCGATACATTTGCGGAAGATCTTGAGAAGATCGGTACGGAGCTTGGCTGTATCATTCATGCACAGCGTGAGGATATATTTGATCAGATGCACAGAATTTAAGTTACGGAGGAATCATTCAAAATGATAAACATAAATGAAGTATTAGAGACCAATAATATGATTGAGAAGGAAAATCTCGATGTGCGTACCATTACGATCGGAATCAGCCTTCTGGAATGTATTGACAGCGATCTGGATGCCTTAAATGAGAAGATCTATAATCGTATCACAACAGTGGCAAAGGAGCTTGTTCCGACCGGACAGGCAATTGAGAGGGAGTATGGAATCCCGATCGTTAACAAGAGAATTTCCGTGACTCCGATCGCACTGGTCGGTGGTGCAGCCTGCAAGACGCCGGAGGACTTTGTGACGATCGCAAAGACGCTGGACCGCGCTGCCAAGACATTAGGTATTAATTTTATCGGTGGATACAGTGCACTTGTCTCCAAGGGAATGACAGAGGCGGATGAGCTTTTGATCCGTTCGATCCCACAGGCTCTGGCAGAGACAGATTTTGTCTGCAGTTCCGTAAATCTTGGATCAACAAAGACAGGACTTAACATGGATGCTGTTAAGCTGATGGGTGAGATCATCCTGCAGGCGGCAGAATATACGAAGGAGAACGACAGCATCGGTTGTGCCAAGCTGGTTGTATTTTGTAATGCACCGGACGATAATCCGTTCATGGCGGGGGCGTTCCATGGTGTGACAGAGGCAGATGCCATTATCAATGTCGGTGTCAGCGGACCGGGTGTTATGAGAAAGGCTCTGGAGGCCGAGCATGGCACAGACTTTGGTTCTCTTTGTGAGACCGTGAAAAAGACAGCATTTAAGATTACCCGTGTTGGTCAGCTTGTGGCAAGAGAAGCATCCCGAAGACTGGATATTCCATTTGGTATTATTGATCTTTCTCTGGCGCCGACGCCGGCGATCGGAGACAGTATCGCAGATATTTTCGAGGAGATGGGTCTTGAGAGAGCCGGTGCACCCGGCACAACAGCTGCACTTGCCCTGTTAAACGATCAGGTGAAGAAGGGCGGCGTTATGGCTTCCTCTTATGTCGGTGGCTTGAGTGGCGCATTTATTCCGGTCAGTGAGGATCAGGGTATGATCAATGCCGTTGTAGACGGGGCACTCACGCTGGAGAAGTTAGAGGCTATGACCTGTGTATGCTCGGTAGGTCTTGATATGATCGCAATTCCGGGTGATACAAAGGCGACAACGATTTCCGGTATCATTGCAGATGAGATGGCGATCGGTATGGTTAACCAGAAGACGACAGCAGTCCGTCTGATCCCAGTGATCGGCAAAAAGGTAGGCGATACCGTAGAGTTTGGCGGATTGTTAGGTTATGCACCGGTTATGCCGGTCAATTCCTTTGACTGCAGTGCATTTATTAACCGTGGCGGGCGTATTCCGGCACCGATCCACAGTTTCAAGAACTAGAACCTTTTGCTGAAGCGTTGCAGATATATGATTTTGCGGGGACAGGGCGCAGGCTCTGTCCTGTTGTATATTGCCGGAAACATATAAAATGAACCGAAATGGAGATTCATATGAAAGAAAAGGACAATAAAGAGTTAGAAGAGCTTACAGCAGATATGCCAAAGAAAAAGCTGCCTGTCTGGAGCAAGATCGTGATAGGAGTTGTCATTGCACTGCTGGCGATTTTAGGTATTGCTTACGGTGTATTTAGCTACAATTATGGAAAGATTTATGTAAAGGACAATGATAACGAGAAAGCACAGGAAGAGTATTTTGATGAGGATACTGGAATTGAAAACCTGAAAGCGATCGATCCGGATAAGATTCATCTCGACAGTGCAGACAGTGTAATGCAGTCTAAGGATGTGATCAATATCCTTGTGTGCGGCGAGGAGGCGATCGGAGGCGGTCGGGGAAGAACCGACAGCATTATGATCGCAACCGTTAACAGGAAGGACGGAGCACTTCGTCTGACCTCGATCATGCGTGATACCTATGTGCAGATACCGGGCTTTTCGGACAATAAGATCAATGCGGCATATCATAATGGTGGCATGAAGACTTTGATCAAGACGATTCATAAGAATTTTGGCGTTGATGTGGATGGATATGTGCTGGTAAACTTTGATTCGTTCCAGCAGGTGATCGAGGCTCTTGGGGGCGTTGATATCAAGCTGGCAGAGGATGAGGTGGAATATCTTAATAAGACCAACTATATCTCTGAGAAATCGAACAGGACACTTCATGTCGGAGTCAATCACATGAATGGTAATCAGGCACTTGGTTATGCCAGGATCCGTTATGTACAGAAGGACGGACAATATGGTGATTTCGCAAGAACACTGCGTCATCGTACCGTGATGTCTGCCATTTACAAAAAGCTCATGGACAAATCGGCATTGGAGTTGATCGCGATGGTGCCAAAGCTGATGCCGCTCGTCAAGACAAATATTGACAAGGCAGATCTTGTCAATTATCTGTATCAGGGTGTGGAAGTCCGCAGCAGAAATTCAAAGCTGGAAACACTCAATGTTCCAGTGGAAGGGGCTTACAAGATTACCCGTGTCCGCAGCATGTCGGTGATCCTGCCGGATCCTCTGGACAAGAATGTGAAAGCGATGCAGAAGTTTATATTCGGCAGTGCTCTTGGAAAAGAAGATAATAAGGGAGCAAATATCAGTGTGGGTCAGTAAATTGTATACAATTATACATTGACGCAACCCAGAGTTTGTGGTATAAATTTGAGAGGAGATTTTCATATTTTACCAAGTTATACCAAGGAAAGGGGCAATTATTATGTCATTAGAATTATCCAGAAAAGCAGCAGCGGTGAAGCCATCTTCTACACTGGCGATCACTGCAAAGGCAAAGGAACTGCGTGCGCAGGGAAAGGATGTTGTCGGTTTTGGCGCAGGTGAACCGGACTTTAACACACCGGAGAATATCTGCGATGCTGCAATTCAGGCAATTCATGATGGATTTACAAAATATACACCGGCTTCCGGAACCAATGAGTTAAAGGAAGCTGTTTCTAAGAAGTTTAAGTCCTTCAATGGACTTGATTATGCACCGGATCAGATCGTGATCAGCAATGGAGGAAAGCATTCTCTGACCAATATTTTCACAGCACTGATCAATCCGGGTGATGAGGTGATCATCCCGGCACCATTCTGGCTCAGCTATCCGGAGATCGTTAAGCTTGCGGGCGGTGTACCGGTGATTGTTAAGACCACAAAGGAGCAGAGCTACAAGCTTCAGGCAGAGGATCTGAAGAAGGCAATTACAGACAAGACAAAGGCTGTTGTACTTAACACACCAAACAACCCGACCGGTATGCTTTACACTGAGCAGGAGCTTCGTGCGATCGCTGACGTGGTTGTAGAGAGTGACATTTATGTTGTCGCAGATGAGATGTATGAAAATCTTGTTTACGGAGATCAGAAGCATATCAGTATTGCTTCCTTTGGCAAGGAAATCTATGACAGAACCATCACCTGCAGCGGTCTTGCAAAGAGCTATGCAATGACTGGCTGGAGAATCGGTTACACAGGATCTTCCAAGGAGATTGCAAAGATGATGAGCAGCGTTCAGTCTCATCAGACCTCCAATCCAAACTCTATTGCACAGAAAGCCGCTGTTGAGGCACTCAACGGTCCTCAGGATTCTGTGGCAGCCATGCATGCAGAGTTTGATAAGCGCCGTCAGTATATGTACAAGAGAATCTGTGAGATGCCTCATGTAAGCACGATCGAGCCAATGGGTGCATTCTATGTATTTGTTGACGTGAGTGATGTACTCGGTAAGGATTATAAGGGGCAGAAGATTGAGGATACTTCCAAGATGGCAGAAATCCTTATTGAGGAATACAATGTAGCGGTAGTTCCATGTGCGGATTTCGGATTTGCAGATCATATCCGTCTGTCCTATGCAATCTCACTGGAGCAGATTGAAAAGGGATTGGATCGTATCGAGACATTCTTAAAGGAATTAAAATAACATATGAGAGAAATTAAGAAACCGGCTTTTATGAAGGAAGCCGAGAAGACAAAATCCCACAGTATATTGGGAGAGATGATCATTTTTATTGTTCTCTATGTAATATCGATATTCGTAGAAGCCATGGCACTGGTGCCAGGGCTTCTCGTATATGGACTCATACATCCTATCAGTGCAGGTATTGAACAATATAACAGTCTTCTTCAGAACAGGTCGCAATGGGTGACGGTTTATATGCTGTTTGCGGAGATATTTTTGATCGTATTATATACAGGGTACTGTAAGTTCATTGAGAAAAGACCATTGTCGTCGATGGGATTTACGAAGCGGAACATGTCTTCGTTCTATGCGAAGGGGATTGGCTGGAGTGCGGTTTTGATCGGCGGAGCCTATCTGATCTGTGTATTGACGGGAGCCTGTCATTTTGAAGGTGTCTCCGTGCAGCTTGTACCGGGATACGTCGTTTTTTATCTGATCGGTTATATGATTCAGGGACTGGCGGAGGAAGTGATCTGCCGGGGATATTTGCTGGTATCTTTGTCGCGCCGTAATTCCGTGTGGTATTCCGTGATCCTAAGCAGTGGTGTATTTATGGCGATGCATATGAGCAATGAGCATGTCACGGTGCTGGCGTATATCAATCTCTTTTTGTGTGGACTGCTGTTTGGTCTTCTGTTTGTGGAAAGCGGCAGTATCTGGATGGTTGCTGCACTGCACAGCGGATGGAATTTCCTGCAGGGCAATATCTTCGGCATATCGGTCAGCGGTACAGCAAAGTCAAGCTCTGTGTTTGACAGCTCTTTTGCCGATGGATGGTCGTTTATGAACGGCGGTGACTTTGGTCTGGAGGGTGGTCTTGCCGTATCGATTGTTCTGGCAGTGGGAATCTATGTGGTATACCGCCGCATGGAACGAAGAGGAATGCTTGTAAAGCGTATGCAGACAGAATCCATGAATGTGGTAAAGGAGACTGTATCCGCAGAGCAGACAGAACAGGCAGTGGGAAACAGACCCACTCAAAGCAGCGAAGAAGAGGGCGGATTCGCGCAGAAAACTGCTTTGAATCTGGATACCCTGCGGAATATCGAGAAGCAGAAGGAGGAAGCCGGGGTTATCGTCAAAGAGAAGCCGGAGACGGTTTCCTATCCGAGCAAGACGGTCTTTGATGCAGACTATTTTCAAAAATAAATATCAGAAGTAACTACAAATGATAACAGCGCAGGCTTTGATCCCTGCGCTGTTTTTCTCTACATAAATTTTTGTATAAAAATACTGCCGAAACAGATCGTAGATTTGACGTATCTGCTTCGGCAGTATTTTATTGGTCGTTATTTTATTTCATGTTCTTTACAGCAGTAGAGAGCATCAGCTTGATTCGGTTCAGCTGGTTTACCTCGCTGGCACCCGGATCGTAGTCGACAGCCACAACGTTGGACTCCGGATACTGACGGCGCAGCTCCTTGATAACACCTTTACCAACAACGTGGTTTGGAAGACATCCAAACGGCTGGGTACATACGATGTTTGGCACGCCGGAATGGATCAGCTCAAGCATCTCACCGGTTAAGAACCAGCCCTCGCCGGTCTGGTTACCGCCGCTGACGATCGGATTGGCATATTCTGCCAGCTTGTTGATCCGTGTTGTAGGCTCGAAGCGATTGCTTGCTGCCAGTGCATCGTTGGCAACCTTCCGGTAATGCTCCAGATAGGAGATCAGAAAGTTGTTGATGTGTGCGGAGGATTTCTTTTTGCCAAGGTATTTTGCCTTGAAGTTTGCATTGTACAGGCTGTACATGAAGAAATCCAGAAGATCCGGACAGACTGCCTCGGCACCCTCGGCCTCCAGAAGCTCTACCAGATAGTTGTTGGCAAGCGGCAGGAACTTCACAAGGATCTCGCCGACAATACCAACGCGCGGTTTCTTGATATCTTTTAATGGCAGCTCGTCAAATTCTTTAATGATCTGACGGATATTTCGCTGGAATTCCTTTTTGTTGCCGTTTCTGACGGCGCGCTGTGCAATCGCTTTCCACTTCTCATGAAGGGCGTTCGCGGAGCCGGGAACAGCTTCGTATGGTCTCGTCTTGTACAGGACACGCATAAATACATCACCGTAGATCAGTGCCTGAATGGCTTTGTGTGCCATCTGCAGATTGATCTTAAGACCAGGGTTTTTCTCGATACCGGCACTCATGGAGATAACCGGGATCTGTCCCATGCCTGCCTTTTCGAGGGCACGGCGGATGAAACCGATATAGTTGGTAGCACGACAGCCGCCACCGGTCTGGGTGATGATCAGGGCAACCTTATCAAGGTCATACTCGCCGGATAAAAGCGCCTCCATAAACTGACCGATAACGATCAGGGATGGATAGCAGGCGTCGTTATTAACGTATTTCAGACCGTAATCGACGGCAGCCGGTGTGCTTGGTAAGATCTTGAGCTTATAACCGCAGGAGGCGAGTGCCGGTTCCAGAATGTCAAAGTGAATCGGTGACATCTGTGGCACAAGGATCGTGTACTCCTTACGCATTTCCTCGGTGAAGATCACTCTGTGGTGTGCGGTATCAACGTTACACTGTGGCTGGATATTCTTGGCTGCACGCTCACGAACAGCGGCGAGCAGAGAACGGATACGGATTCGTGCGGCACCAAGGTTGTTGACCTCGTCGATCTTTAATACGGTATAGATCTTATTACGCTTTGTCAGGATATCACTGACCTGATCGGTGGTAACGGCATCAAGACCGCAGCCGAAGGAGTTTAACTGGATCAGATCCAGATTAGACTGTGTGCTGACAAAGGATGCTGCCTGATACAGACGGGAATGATACATCCACTGATCCATAACGATCGTCGGACGGTCTACCCTGCCGAGATGTGAAATGCTGTCCTCGGTCAGTACGGCAACGCCGTAGGAGGTGATCAGATCGGGAATACCGTGGTTGATCTCAGGATCGGTATGGTATGGTCTTCCGGCAAGCACGATACCGCGGCGGCCGGTCTCCTTAAGGTACTGTAATACCTCCTCACCTTTCTGCTCCATCTCGGTGCGGACGGCCTGCATTTCCTTCCATGCAGCAGCGGCAGCGTGGCGGATCTCATCAGCAGCAATGCCGTTTTCCTCTGTGAAAAATTCTACCAGACGCTTTGTTGCGATCGCTTCGCTTTCCAGAGAGAGGAATGGATTCTGGTATGTGATCTTATCATCACGCAGCTCCTCGATATTGTTCTTGATATTCTCTCCGTAGGAGGTAACGATCGGACAGTTGTAATGATTATTGGCATCCTCCACCTCGACACGCTCATAAGGGATGCAAGGATAGAAAATGTAATCAATACCCTGGCGGATCAGCCATGTGACATGACCGTGTGCCAGTTTTGCCGGGTAACACTCAGACTCGCTTGGAATGGATTCGATACCAAGCTCGTAGATCTTGCGGTTGGACTCCGGAGAGAGGATAACGCGGTAACCAAGCTCCGTGAAGAAGGTAAACCAGAACGGATAGTTCTCGTACATATTCAGGACACGCGGAATACCAACGGTTCCTCTGACGGCATGCTCTTCATCCAGAGATGTGTAATGCTGGAAGAGTCGCTTGTTTTTATATTCAAACAGGTTTGGAATGTGATCCTTGTTCTTTTCCTTGCCGAGACCGCGCTCGCAACGGTTTCCGGAGATAAACTGGCGTCCGCCGGTAAAGCGGTTGATCGTCAGGAGACAGTGGTTTGTACAGCCCTTACATCTTGCCATCGAGGTCTCAAACTTCAGATCATTGATCTGGTCGATGGTCAGCATGGTTGATTCCTGTCCTTCGTAATGCTTGCGGGCGATCAGTGCGGCACCGAAGGCACCCATGATACCGGCAATGTCCGGACGTACGGCTTTACAACCGGAGATGCGTTCGAAGCTGCGCAGTACGGCATCATTGTAGAAGGTTCCACCCTGTACAACGACCTTTTCGCCGAGATCCTTAGGGTCAGTCAGCTTGATTACCTTTAATAAGGCATTCTTAATTACTGAATAAGCAAGACCGGCAGAGATATCAGCGACGGATGCGCCCTCCTTCTGTGCCTGCTTTACTTTGGAATTCATGAATACGGTACAGCGGGAGCCGAGGTCGATCGGATTCTCTGCAAATAAAGCGATCTTTGCGAAATCAGCCACCTCGTAATTCAGCGACTTGGCAAAGGTCTCAATGAAGGAACCGCATCCGGAGGAGCATGCTTCATTGAGCTGAACCTTGTCGACCGACTGGTTCTTGATCTTGATACACTTCATGTCCTGTCCGCCGATATCGAGGATACAGTCGACATCCGGTTCAAAGAAGGCGGCTGCATTGTAGTGGGCAACCGTCTCTACCTCACCCTCATCGAGAAGGAGGGCGGATTTAAGAAGAGCCTCTCCGTAACCGGTCGAGCAGGAGCGGACGATACGTGCACCTTCCGGCATCATATCGTAGATCTCCTTGATGGACTTGATCGCAGTCTTGAGCGGGCTGCCGTTGTTGTTGCTGTAGAAGGAATACAAAAGACTTCCGTCCTCGCCGATCACGGCAACCTTTGTTGTGGTAGAACCGGCATCAATACCGAGAAACAGATCTCCTTTATAAGAGGAAAAATCACCCTTCTTCACATCAGTCTCAGAGTGTTTCTTCAGGAAATCATCATACTCTGTTTCGTCCTTAAACAGAGGCTCCAGACGGGCAACCTCAAATTCCATGTCGATCTTTTTGGCTAAAATATCATCCAGTTTGCTGAGGGACGACATGCATTCATCTGTCTTTGCGTTCATGGCAGCACCGGATGCGGCAAAAAGATGAGAATGCTCCGGTGCAATGATCTCGTCTCCCTTCAGGTTCAGAGTGCGGATAAATGCCTGCTTCAGTTCGGTCAGGAAATGAAGCGGACCGCCGAGAAATGCGACATTGCCGCGGATCGGCTTTCCACAGGCAAGACCGCTGATCGTCTGGTTGACAACCGCCTGGAAAATGGAAGCGGACAGATCCTCCTTCGTAGCACCCTCATTGATCAGAGGCTGGATATCAGTCTTTGCAAATACACCGCATCTGGCTGCAATCGGGTAGATGGATTTGTAGTTCTTGGCATATTCATTAAGACCGGCTGCATCCGTCTTGAGCAGTGTCGCCATCTGGTCGATGAAGGAACCGGTACCGCCGGCACAGATTCCGTTCATTCGCTGGTCAATACCACCGGTAAAATATATAATCTTGGCATCCTCGCCACCGAGCTCGATCGCTACATCGGTGCGTGGAGCATAGTCTTTCAAGGATGTTGCAACTGCGACAACCTCCTGAACAAAGGGAACATTCATATGCTTGGAAAGAGTCAGACCACCGGAACCGGTAATGACCGGCGAAACTGGAAGATCTCCCAGCTCCTTTAACGCCTGTTTGATAATGGAAGCCAGTGTCTCCTGAATATTGGCATAATGACGCTGATAATCAGAAAATATGATCTCTCCCTCTGGGTTTAATATTGCAATCTTTACTGTAGTGGAACCGATATCGATTCCCAGAGTATGGCATGGTAATTTCATAAGATATTTCCTTTCTTCCTTAGCTGTCCTTTCTTATTAAAGGGTATGCGATGATAAATATCGCCATATTTTCCTATTATATGACAAAAAAAATTTGATTGCAACAGCTGAGTCACCAATAACACAAATTGGGAATATAAATAAAAAGGAAAGGATAGAAAGAAGGGCATATTCAAGCTATGAAACATTGTAATGGAATTATGCATACGGTTCGTTCCGGAGACACGCTTTATTCGATCAGTATGGAGCATCAGGTGCCGTTAGCACTTCTGCTGCGGGCAAATCCTTATGTGGATGTCTATAATCTTCAGGTCGGGGAAACAATCTGCGTGCCGGTGCGTGCAAATGACCGGCCGGTAATGCCTCCCTACGGCAGAAACTGCAGCAAATGGGAGGTCAGGGATGCCGTGCCAATGACGGAGACGGAGAACAAATTGGCAGAGGAGATGACGCAGGAAAAGGATGAGTCCGAGATGACGCAGGAAAAGGATGAGTCCGAGATGATGCAGGAAAAGGATGAGTCTGAGATGATGCAGGAAAAGGATCAGTCCGTCTATATTGTCAGGGATGGTGATACGCTCGAAAGCATTCTTGGAGTTGACCGTATCGTACTGCAGCCGGGGACTGTTCTTTATCGACAAAAGTAGTGGCATCTTCGGCTTGACAAAGAAAACGCGTATCAATAGAATAGATGGTATTGGAATGTTATTTCCAATACCATTTTTTTTGTTATCCGTGAATAAAGAGAAACGATGCCTGCGCATGCTTAGATACGCAGGGATGGGGGATTTATGAACCAATTATTAAACAAGCTTGAAAAGAAATTTGGCCGTTATGCCGTACCGGATCTCATCAAGTATGTGATCGTGTTGTACTGTGCGGGAGCGGCACTCGGACTGATCAATGAGAATATTTATTACAGCTATCTGTCGCTGAATGTGGAGGCTGTCTTACATGGTCAGATATGGAGACTGTTCACATACCTGATCGAGCCATATGGCTTTAATCGGGGTATGGGCTTTATTGTAAGTATTCTGTTCTTTGCGATTCAGGTCAATCTGTTTTTCCTGTTCGGAAGATCGCTGGAGCAGGCATGGGGAACCTTCCGGTTTAACATGTACTTTATCAGCGGCTGGTTTTTAAACATTGTTGCGGCATTTATTTTGTATGGGACACTTCATTCCGTACAGTATCTGTCCGGCTTTCAGTATATTTACTGGTCTATGTTCTTTGCCTTTGCAACCATCAATCCAAACATGGAGTTTTTGTTCTGGTTTGTGATACCGATCAAGGTGAAGTGGCTGGCAATTCTGGATGCGGTATATCTCTTGTATAATGTATTCCAATATGTGACAACAGGTATTGCGTGCATAAGCCGTGGAATGCCGTCAGCTGGAGGACAGTATTTCAGCGTCGCCTTTGCGATCCTTGTCGCGATGGCGAACTTCTTAATATACTTTTTTGCCAGCAGGGATTATCACAGGATCTCGCCGTCGGATATCAGGCGGCGCCAGCATTTCAAGAAGCAGGTCAGGGATGCGGGACGTCAGAACGGCGGAGCAAGACACCGCTGTGCAGTCTGCGGCAGAACCGAGCTTGATGACGAGAATCTGGATTTCAGATTCTGTTCGAAGTGCGACGGCAATTATGAGTATTGCTCGGATCATTTGTTTACCCATCAGCATGTGAGAAAGCATGACTGATCACAATAGAAAATAAAGGAGAAAAACTATGGGGATGATTAACGCAGTGGCAATCATTGGATTTCTGATCATGCTTGCCATGTACTTTCCGATCAGCAGTTATCTGAGAAACCGGATGGCCGTTGTGGAACAGAGCGGGGCGGCAGTCCGCGCCAGAAACAATCAGAAAAGAAAGAATGTAGCAAGAAACAAGGGCAGCAGGAATCAGACACAGGTGAATCTTGACAATCCGCAGGATCGCATGATCGGTCTGACGGTCTTTGTGGCTGTCATGGTCGTTGCATTTCTGCTTCGTGTGATCATTGGCGGTGTTTATCACGGTCATGAGCAGGACATGAGCTGCTTTATTGCATGGGCGGATATGGTATACAACGATGGTTTTCACAAGTTCTATACCACGATGACAGAGGGTTATCCGCCCGGATATATCTATATTCTGTATGTGATCGGATGGCTGCGTCATATCTTCAGCATTCCGTGGAATTCGGCAATGAGTGATATCCTCACAAAGATGCCGAATATTCTTACCGATCTTGGTATGGGGTATCTGATCTATAAGGTTGCGTCCGAGAAGTTCCGTGAGACAGGTGCAGCACTGCTTTCGGCTGTTTATCTGTTCTGCCCGGCAATCATTCTGGACAGCGTTGTCTGGGGGCAGACGGACAGTATCTATGTGGTATTTCTTGCATGGATGTTCTATCTGATCGCCAAAAAGAAACTAATCCCATCGTATTTCCTTTTCGCCCTGGCAATTCTTTTAAAGCCACAGGCGATGATGTTTGCACCGGTGCTGTTATACGGTATTATCGATCATGTATTTCTGAAGGATTTCAACTGGAAGAAGTTCGGGATCAACCTTGGAATGGGACTTGTGGCAATTCTTTGTATGGTGATCGCCGTGTTGCCGTATGGTCTGCAAAAGGTTATTTCCCTTTATACGAATACGGTAGGTTCTTTTGAGTATGCTTCCGTAAATGCATACAATTTCTGGACACTGGTTGGCAAGAACTGGATCAGTCAGGGAGACAGGGGCTTTGGTTTAAGCTATCAGACCTGGGGCACGATCTTTATCCTTCTGATCGTGATCGCAACAGCATTTGTAAATTTTCGCTGCAAAAAGACAGAGGCGAAATATACATATATCGGCGGTATGCTGATCATCGGCATTTTCATGTTCTCGGTTCGTATGCATGAGCGTTATATGTATCCGGCAATGGCATTTATGCTTCTCGCATATGTGATGAAGCCGAGAAGAGATGTGTTTATCCTGTATTGTCTGTCGGCAATGCACTTTTTCTATAACGTAGCGCATGTATTGTTTAAATATGATGCTGCAAACTATGACTGGCACAGTCCGATCCTGTTTGCAATCTCCCTGCTTGGCATGGTTGTGTTTGCCTTCATGGTATACACAACGATCCGCCATTACACCAGATTTGAGACAGAGCAGGAGGAGAAGCAGATCATCAGCCGCGAGACAACCGTGAAGAAGGTGTCTGCGGAGGAGAAGAACAAGTCTGTGATCCGTCCATCTTCCAAGCTTGTGAAGATGACGAAGCAGGATTATATTGCCATGGGAATTATCACCCTGATATATGCAGTGATCGCATTTGTGCATCTCGGGAGCTTGAAAGCACCGGAGACAGAGTATTCTGTTGTGACACAGGGGGCGGTTGTTGCTGATATGGGACAGGATGTCAGCCTCGGAAAGATGGCGGAATATCTTGGCTACCAGAACAATCCGAAGTATCTGGTGGACTATTCTTCAGATGGAACAAACTGGAATACCTTATACGGAGCAGACAATCCGTGGGATGCCGGTTCGGTATTCTGTTGGAATTATACGGATCTGAATGTGACAGCACGTTATGTGAGGATCTCACCGGCAGCGGATACGACAAATGACAGTATTATGGAACTGGTATTTACAGATACGGAAGGCAATGTAGTGACACCGGTCAATGCCGGAGACTACTCCACATTGTTTGATGAGCAGGATCTGTATGCGGCAAGAGCAACCAACTTAAACGGTACTTATTTCGATGAGATCTATCACGGCAGAACTGCTTATGAGATGATCCACAAGCTGTATTGCTATGAGAACACCCATCCGCCACTCGGCAAGGAGCTGATCGCGCTCGGCGTTCTGATCTTTGGTATGTGTCCGTTTGGCTGGAGATTTATGGGAACGCTGTTCGGTGTTCTGATGGTGCCGATCATCTATAATTTCTCCAAGAAGTTCTTTAAGGAGACGTGGATCAGTATAGTGACGACGATCCTGTTTACGTTTGATTTCATGCACTTTGTTCAGACGCGTATTTCCACGATCGATGTGTATGTTACGCTGTTTATCATGCTCTCGTATTTCTTTATGTACTGCTATACGAGACTCAGCTTTTTCGATACAAAGCTGTCCAAAACGCTGATTCCGCTTGGACTCTGTGGATTTGCCATGGGTCTTAGCTGGGCGTCCAAATGGACCGGTATCTATTCGGCAATCGGACTTGCGATCATCTTCTTTGCACAGATGATCCAGAGATTCCGTGAGTACATTTATGCAACGAAGAATCCAAATGGAAAGACAGGAGAGATTTCCCATCAGTTTATTATCAAGAACTTCCATAAGAAGCTGATCGTCACTCTGTTGTCATGCTGTATCTTCTTCATTGTTGTGCCGGCGGTGATCTATGTACTGTCCTATATTCCGTTTAACGACGGTACGGACCGTACGCTGATCCAGAAGGTGATCGAGGCACAGAAGACGATGTTCAATTATCACAGCACACTGAATGCAACACATCCGTATGGATCGAAATGGTATCAGTGGCCAATCATGTACCGTCCGATCTGGTATTATTCCGGCGTTGTGTCAGACACCGTCAGAGAGGGTATCAGTGCCTTTGGTAATCCGCTTGTATGGTGGGCCGGTATTCCTGCCTTTGTATATATGCTTTATCTGGTATTTGCCAAGAAGGACCGCAAGGCTGCATTTTTAAGTGTCGGTTATCTGTCACAGTATGCACCGTGGTTTAAGGTGACACGAGTTGTATTTATTTATCATTATTTCCCAAGTGTACCGTTCGTTACGGTTATGGTGGGCTACAGCATGTACCGGCTTGTAAAGAAATATCCGAAAGCGAAGAAATACGCCTATATTTATGCGGCGCTGGCAGTAGGACTGTTTGCAATGTTCTATCCGGTCTTAAGTGGTACGCCGACGACTGTGCATTATGTAAAAACTTACCTGAAATGGTTTGAGAGCTGGGTATTATTACAGACCTGGTAATAAGGAGACGACATGAGTACAAAGATACGCGAAAGTGTAAAGAAATTATCCCATGGCAAGGAGCTTGAACAGGCTCTTCCGGAGTATCTGGAGCTTGCCCTGGACATTCATGACAGTCATGCAAGACTGAAATTCATGATGGAATATTATGTGTTTTATGAGATGATCACAGAGGGGATCAATCCTTATATTAATACGGCAGAAGATATTGCACAGGCTCTTCATCAGGCGGTTCGTGTCCTGATGGATCCTGCCTCCTTCGGAGAGGAGGAACGCAGCCGGCAGAGAGAGAATCTGCTTAAGCTTCGTACGGAAGTGACAGACCGCATGCAGGTGCTTACCGCATATGTAGACCGTTTTGTTGTATACGAGTATATTCTGAACCGCATGCAGTATCGCTTTGAGGATCAGGAGGTTATCGCCGAGGACAGTGTCTTTGCGCAGGAGGTATTAAACTTTATCTTTGCAACTAAGGACAATATGGCGATCAACGATAATATTCGCATGGTGATCGGACAGCTTCCGATGCGTATGACGAGAAGCCATTATTTCGATCTGATCCGCGAGAGTATCTCTGTCTACAAGGGTTCTGACAAGAGTGCACTGGAGGGACATCTGTACATGTTCCGCACCAATGCAATGCTTTACCGGACCGATGACATGGAGAAGTATTTCACAGAGTTTGTGCCGGTCATCAAGGAGTTTGATGAACTGGATTATGAGAATATGACAGCCGAGATGTATCAGATCTATGCTGAGAAGCTTCGCACGAATGCATCAAAGCTCAATGATATTTCGGATCTGTACATGCTGATCCAGAAGCTGATCAACGGAGCATATTCCATGTATCTGGCAGATGGCGGTCAGAAGGCAGCCGATAAGATTCCGGCGGCACAGTTAGTGATCCGCGGTATCAACGAGCTGTTCCTACATGAGGAAAGTGCTATCTGGGAGAAGAATGAGGAGCATCCTCTTGAATCAGAGGAGGACAAGCTGTACTGGCTTGGCGAGCATTTTCCGGAGATCGAGGGAATGCAGGAGCGGATCTATGAATCCATGACAACGGCAGATGCCGTGCTGGAGGAGACGATCAAATCCGAGAAGGAGCAGATCACAAAGCTCGGACTGATGGAGGGCTTTACACATCTGCAACAGCTAATGCAGTTAGCTTCCGGCAGCGACTTTGTGGAACTTGAGTGGAAGGATGAGGAAGAAAAGGTAACCGCACAGGATGCAGAGAAAGCGGCAGAGCAGATCGTAACCGAGTTGAAGCAGGAGTTCAAGGGACAGTCCCGTCTGGTGAGACGTGCGATCATGGCGAATACGCTGGAAAAGATCCCTGTATTTTTCTCAACACCGCAGGAGGTGGCAGATTATATCAGCCAGTCTCTGATGCTCTGTGATGATGAAGCAGAGAAGTATGCATCCAAACAGTTGATTCAGGAAATGATGGGATAATTTGGCAGGGATTTCCGGAAAAGGAGGAGTATGCTGTACTGGAGTTCAAAAATGTATCTGGACGCGGATATTTCCGTCAAAAAGAAACGGTATCAGAAGCTTCTCGAAAAAAATAAGCCGACAAGACCGTTATATTGTATTACATTACCCGTAAATGGAGAAAATATCATGGAGATATATTCCTCCGTGGAGCTGTGGTTTCGCTGGTACCGGAAACGAAGGGTGACGGTGATCGGTCTGGCGGGAAGCCGGGAGAAAGCCGAAATGCTTGCAGCACAGATCTGTCTTGATACAGTTTGCAGAGAGGGTGACATCTCTCCCCGGATCGTGCGTGGATATTTTGAGGATATCATGTAAACAGCAACAGGATGCCGGGAGGAGGTGTGCCGATGGCAGTGATCATACTGGGTGTGTTTAAGTGGATCGGAATCATTCTGCTTTGCATTTTGGGACTGATGCTTCTGCTATGTCTGGCAGTGCTTCTGATACCGATCCGGTATCAGCTGTCTGCCGTATGGCAGGAGGAGCACAGAGTGAAGGGAAGTGTAAGCTGGCTGCTGCATCTGATCCATCTGTCTTTTGACACGGACAGAAACCAGAGAGTGTGTATCCGTATTTTTGGCATCCCGGTGAACGGTAGATTTCATACAAAGAAAAAGAAATTCCAAAAGCGAAGAAAAGTAAAGCAGAAACGGAAAGCATCCGGCAGTACCAAGGTCCAAAGGAAAGAAGGTGTTTCACCAGCGAAAGTGCAGAAGGCTGTGGAATCTTCGACAACAGCCGGTGAACCGAAAGAAGCAGAAGGGGCGAAGACGGCGGATTCATTCGATTGCACACTGCGGCGGATAACGGGCAGAGTGAAAAAGTTTTTCTTGTCAATCGCCGGCTTATTCGCTAAAATAAAGGCAATTGATGAGGAAAGCATTGAGCTGCTTCAGGCAGTTTTAAAGAGCAGTGGAGGGCTGTTAAAGCATATGGCACCACGCAGTCTCAGGGGGCGACTTCATTTTGGAACCGGAGATCCTGCGCTCACCGGACAGCTTCTGGGAGTACTTAGTGTCCTTTTTGCCATGTGGGGCAAAGGGATTGCGGTCATACCGGATTTTGAACAGGAAGTGTTTGAGGGAGAGGCAGCAGTGAAGGGATATGCAAGAGGGATCATAGTGTTGATCCTGATAATCAGAGCGCATCCGTTGCGGTTAATGGAACGGTTAGACAGATCATAGGATGCTGTTGCAGCATATGGAAAGGTATGGTGATATCATGGCAGACAATAATTTCAACACGGCAGTTGGTTCTCTTCTGAAAGGTATGGAGGGTTTTCTGACAACCAAAACAGTGGTTGGCGATGCAGTACGGTTTGATGATGGAACGATCATCCTTCCGCTGGTAGATGTCAGCTTTGGTGTGGCCGCGGGCTCGTTTGCGGAGAATGGCAAGAAGAACAATGCTGGCGGCGGAATGGGAGGAAAGATTCAGCCAAGTTCCATTTTGATCATCAAGGACGGAACAACGAAGTTAGTCAATGTTAAGAATCAGGATGCAGTTACAAAGGTGCTTGACATGGTGCCGGATCTTGTCGATAAATTCAAGTCTGGCAAGGGTTCTGACGAAGAAACAGAAAAAAATGGAAGATTGCAAGAGGAAATTAGAAAGTAACTAAATCTTTGTTAGATATAGACAAAAATCCGCCATGTCGGCGTGATGATTTTTTGTAAATATTGCACAACAGAACACGACAATGAGCCATAGGCATCCTATGGCTTATTGTAATATTCTATTATTTTAAACTATTGTTGAAGCTCTGCCCGGAGCATGTCCCGACTTGACCGGAATCCAAAGATTTTCCGAGGAAAAGCATTTATCCAATGCTCGATATATGCAATCTGCTGATCTGTATAGAGTGTTATGTCTGCGCCTTTCGGTATCCAACGGCGTATCATTTTATTGATATTTTCATTAGTGCCACGTTCCCAACTACTGTATGGGTGACAATAATAGCTAGTTGTGCGCTTACCCTTGAATACAGAGGTTTCTATCTTTCCGGCATCTAAAAATTCTACGCCGTTATCCGTTGTTATCGTTTTGAATCGTTCCCGAAATGTTTCTGCACCAAGATCTCTTTCGATCTGATCGAGTGCAGCTTTTACAGCTTCTTGAGATTTCGATTTGATTTTCCGGATGATTTCCGTTCTGGTCTTTCGTTCGGAGAGAACCAGCAAACAATTTTTCTTATCACGTTGACCTATCACGGTATCCATTTCCCAATGCCCGAAGCTGTTCCGGCTTCGGATCTCTTCCGGGCGTTGTGCTATAGATGTACCACGGAGGTTATGAAGTGCGATCAATTTACCCTCTTTTTTCTTTTTCTTACAGTAGTGTTTAAGATCTGACTCCCTGACGTTCAGGAACAGTCCGGCATGGATATAATTATAAAGAGTTTTGAAACAGATTTCTGTTTGAAAGTTGAGATCCGGATGAGTGTTAATATATCCGATCACAGTTTCCGGCGACCACTTTTCATTTTTTATCTTATCCTCGATAAAATTGACAAGCTCG
>ERZ780226.840-NODE-840-length-26469-cov-4.031006_pt1 | contig 26469 bp, 19 predicted proteins | sample MGYA00511165_ERZ780226 | MGnify/ENA primary metagenome ERZ780226 (study PRJEB29588, sample SAMEA2152373) | human gut metagenome | biome: human gut; feature: human-associated habitat; material: faeces | place: Denmark | collected 2008/2010 ...
TTATCGGCTCAATAGGCACAATTGACGCCCAAAACGGCATACTGCTTTATCTTGACGAAATACAGTATTTCAATAAAAAACAGCAGCAAATTTTGCTTTCTTACATTGAAAACGGGGATATTACTCTTATAGCCTCCACCACCGAAAACCCCTATTTTTATGTGTATAATGCGATTTTAAGCCGCTCAACGGTGTTTGAGTTCAAGCCGGTCGAAGCATCGGATATGCAGCGCGCGGTCGACCGGGCGTTCGTGCTCGCGCTTGACGGACGCGATATTCCGGTCGAATCCGGCGTTGCGTCACATATCGCGCAGGCGGTCGGCGGAGATGTGCGCAAGGCGCTCGGCGCGGTCGAGCTGCTTGTCTCCGGAGCCGGGGAGAACGGCATCACGCTCGCGGATGCACAGCAGGCGGCGCAGCGTTCGAACATGCGCTACGACCGCGACGGCGACAGCCATTATGACATTCTGTCCGCGCTGCAAAAATCCATTCGAGGCTCGGACCCGGATGCAGCGGTGCATTATCTCGCGCGTCTGCTCGAGGCCGGAGACATGATCTCGGCGGCGCGGCGTATGCTGGTCATCGCGAGCGAGGACATCGGCCTCGCTTATCCGCAGTGCGCGGCGATCGTCAAAGCGTGCGTAGACAGCGCCTTTCAGCTCGGTCTGCCCGAGGCACGCATTCCGCTCGCACAGGCGGCGATCGTCATGGCGACCGCGCCCAAGTCCAACAGTGCCTGCATGGCGATCGACGCCGCGCTCGCAGACATTCGCGCAGGCAAAAGCGGCGACATCCCGGCGCATATCAAGGACGCGCATTACGGCGGCGCGGCGAAGCTCGGACGCGGACTGACCTATCAGTATCCGCACAGCTATCCGAATCACTGGGTCGAGCAGGACTATCTCCCGGCGGAGCTTTCCGGCGCGAAATATTACGAATTCGGCCCGAATAAGACTGAGCAGACAGCAAAGACGTACTGGGATCGCGTCAAGGGCCGAAAATAAAGAAAGAGCGAAACCATGCGGAAGCAGGTTTCGCTCTTTTTTACAGATAAAACTCGTTTTCCTTATGTATCCCGGCAAACTTCTGTTCAAGCATGCGCGCATGGGACAGAAACTGTTCGTCGTCGAAAAATTTTGCACCCCTCGGGCAGCCGAGGATGCAGGCCTGGCACTTGATGCAGATACCGGAAACAACAGACGGATCTTCGCTGCTGATCGAGCCCATCGGACAAAGTGCCGCGCAGCGGCCGCAGCCGTCGCATTTTTCAGGATCGGTCTGCGGTGCAGACTTGAGAAATTTCGCGGGCTTCCCGCTCGTGCCGGTCGGGATATAATAGCTGCTGTCTGCGTCGCCCGGCACGGCAGGGGAGAGAACGATCTCGTCCTTCTGAATGCGTTCTGCGGCCTTGGCAGCAAAGCGGCGCACCTCGGCGCAGTCCTCTGCATTCGGGCGGCCGGCCGCAAGCGCACGGGCGATGGAGTGCTGGCAGACACAGACTGCACCGGCGGCCGGCTTCATGCCGCCGTCGGTCAGCACGCGGAACAGCTCTGCAAGCGCGTTTTCATAGGCGCGGTTGCCGTAGGTCACGAGCGCGACCGCAGGAGAGCCGCTGCCATGCAGGATGCGGCGCAGGTCGGGCGAAATCTTGTTCGGGAGCCTGCCCGCATAGGTCGGTGCGCCGACGATGACAAGCGTATCAGCGGAAAAGTGAAATACTGTTTCACGCTCTGCCGGGGTATTCAGCGAGATAAGACGGAAGGGGACACCGAGCGTTTGAGCGGCCTGCTCTGCGGCAGCGGTGACGAGTGTGCGTGTGGTTCCGGTCGGACTGAAATACAGTCCGATGACCGAGGATATGCGCATGGCGTTCACGTCCTTTTTCAAAGATAAATAAAAAACCACTCGAAACCCTGTGGTTTCAAGTGGTCCATGTGGCAGCCGAAGAAGGATTCGAACCCTCACAAACAGAGTCAGAGTCTGTCGTGCTACCTTTACACAATTCGGCTTTGTCCTGTGCGACTTTAACAGTATATAATATTCAGAGAGAATTGTCAAGCGAAAAATGCAAAAAAATATGGAAAGATTTTTTGCTGCAAATCTATTGACAAGTCCCGCGCTTTCGCGATATAATATGTAAGCTGATTGTGATAAAATTCATGTCGGCAATGTACCAGCATATTTCAACATTCCTCAATAGCTCAGTTGGTAGAGCATGCGGCTGTTAACCGCAGGGTCGTTGGTTCGAGTCCAACTGGAGGAGCCAAAAGAAGCGAATGATTTAGATGACATCTAAATTGTTCGCTTTTTTCAATGGTTTGAGGGCTTTTTGCAAAAATCAGTTTTGAAACAAAAGGGTAGATGCCAAGCGATTTTGAACCAGACTTGAACCAACGACAGTAGGTTTTTAGAGGATTTTTTAATAGTAAACAAGGACATCATAAGGACCAGACTTGAACTAGTGAATTTAATACAGATAAACGAAGGCGATAATTTCAGAAATGAGGTTATCGTCTTTTTTATATCCAAAATTATAGGAAGGAGGAAACCAAATGAATGTAGATAGATTTTTATATCAGATAAAGCAGAACCTACCAGAGCATGAAGGCGTAACGGTATGGATTGATGAATCAGCAGTAAGGGTTGGCTATGGCGACTCAGGAAGCTTTGAAATCAGATATCCCGGTGGGGTTTGCTATAACGCAGCCACAGAGAAAACAGAAGAATTCTATAAGCTTGTTCAAGAAGCAGATAAGGCCTTCAAAACAGTCAAGGAATACCTCGACCTGATGGATAAAGCGCCGGAGCTTAGTGCAAGAGACTTCAATATGCCATATAAGCTGGTTGCAGAATTCAATTGGGTTGTACTTGGCGGAATTGAGCATCCATCATTAAGAAGCTTTGAATTTACAACATGGTCATTTGGAAACAATGCTCTGTATCACGGACATTACTTTACAGATTATGAAAAAACCAAAGAAGACTTTGTTGTAAGATCAGGATTACTTCAATCTGCAAAGCTGTTTAACGACAAAGAGATGATGCAGATATATCGCTGTACAGAAGATACTCTAAACAACGGATATGAATTATTTGATGAACAGGTTGAGGTGCTTGAAGGAGTACAGGAAAAGGTAAAAGAAGCAGTCTCAAACTTTGATGAGAAGCTTCGGGCAGAGCTTGATCAGGAATGCGAAGAGGAAATGGAAATAAAAATGTATTATCAGCCTGCAAATAAAAAGTCAAGAGTTTTTTAGAAAAAAATTTAAAAAGATTTATACAGAAACATTTGCAAGCAAAATAGACCGCCATAAAATGCCGGTCAAAAATTAGAAGTATGTACACTTTGTGCTTCGTACTTTCCCGATTGATTCGCTCCGGGGTCAACGCCGGCAAATGCGGTCAGATTCTCACGCCTGTGAAAACGGGAAATGTCTCCGATTTCAGCCATAAGCTGAGGACCGAGAGAAGCACCGACACCATACATCGCCATGACGACAGGATATTCCGGCAGTTCCGAAGCAATATGATTCATTTTCATTCTGATATGTTCGACTGTTTTTGAAACTGTATTAAGCTGCGTAATTGATTGCTTAATGAGAGTTTTTGTTAAGTCGTCCTTAGGGAAAACTGCAATCAGGTTTTTAGATTGGCTGTACATTTCCGCCGGTTTGCTACTCTGGAAATTGTAGCCGTGACGTTTGCACCATAGCATAACGGGCAATTTTAAGTGCATCAGCTTTATCGGTCTTTACTTTGCGAAGTGAGTTATTACCGTAATCTTTAATTAGTTTGGGATTTACAGCGCTCACAAAGAAGCCGGCCTTTGAAAGCTGGCGAGCCATTGGCTCATAATATCTGCCCGTATGTTCCATAACGATACGGGTATCACCGTCAAGAACATTAAGATATTCAATAAAATCAGTAATTCCATTGGCGGTATGGTGAATTTCAAAGGGTTTTGAAACAACTTCACCGAAAGAGCGAGCAACAGCAACCATGCTTTTGCCCTTGGAGATGTCGATACCGACAGCGTTCATAATAATATCAACTCCTAAAAAGATATTTTTGCAATGGTAAACCAACCTTTTCTCATTGCTTATTCTATCTACTGTGGTGTGATACGGACGTGTCGGAAGACAGTTCAACCTGCATAAATCGAACAACTGCATAATGAGAGGCTGACTGACGGACTGTTTTGCGGACGGAACTCCAAGGAGGAAAACGTCAGACCATGCTGCTCTCATTATAACAGTTTTAGCAATAAGATGGATATATACATGACTGGTTGCTATGTATTTTACCCATAAATCTATTATAGTAGGACGAAAAATAAATGCAAGAAGGAACAAGAGTATTAACATGGTGATTGGCAAGATATAAGTCGCGCGCCAGAGCCGATGTTACAACAGTATGTTGGTTCGGGAATAATAGTTTTGAAAGAAAAGGGTAGCTGGAACCATAGTACAATTTAATAACGATACACAATTACGATAGTTTCTAAGGAGGAGATTATCATTTTTTTGCATTTAAATATTGTATATCGTCTGTTTTTTTGTAAAAAAAGGTTCTTGTTTTAACAATTAAATGTGATATAATTATAATAAGTGATGTGGGTGGTGATTTAATGAAAATTCTTAATTTTGGTTCGTGTAATATTGATTATGTGTATTCTCTTGACCATATTGTAGGTGTTGGGGAAACGGAAACAACATGCAAGCTTGAAACTTTTCCCGGCGGAAAGGGACTGAATCAATCAATAGCAGTCGCAAAAGCCGGGGCAAAAATATACCATGCAGGTTGTGTTGGCTGCGATGGCGATATGCTGATAGATATTTTATTGAAAAACGGTGTTGACATTTCTTATATCAGTAAAACTGATGAAAAGAACGGTCATGCCATCATTCAGGTCAGTAGCGAAGGCGAAAATTCTATATTTCTTTATCCCGGATCAAATGAAATGATAACGAAAAATTATATAGATCTTGTACTTGAAAATTTCGGGCGTGATGACATCATTCTTTTGCAAAATGAGATAAGTAATGTTGAATACATAGTGGAAAAAGCTTACCGAAAACAGATGTGTATTATACTTAATCCGTCGCCGTTTAATGAAAAACTTGATAAAATTGACTTTAATAAGCTTGCATATATCATATTAAATGAGGTGGAGGCTAAGGCAATTTCAGGATGTGATATCCATGAGGAAAGCTTGGCATACATCAAAAATAAATATCCAAATCTTAAGGTGATGCTCACATTAGGCAGTAATGGATGTATTTATACAGATAGCTTATGCGAATTCTATCAACCGTCATTTAAGGTGGATGCTGTGGATACAACCGCAGCAGGTGATACTTTTACAGGATATTTTGTTGCAGAACTTTCAAAAGGTACTGATTATCAGAAAATATTGAAAATTGCGTCTGCGGCATCCGCCATTTCGGTTTCAAGAAAAGGGGCAGCGCCTTCTATTCCTGATAAACGAGAGGTGCTGTTTTCGCTTGAAAGCCTAAAAGAAAATAAGTCAAACAGCAAAACGTATATTATATGCCAACAAATTGATGGTTATATTGAAAAGGATATAAAAACTGCCAATCTTGAGGAATTGTCGGCAATAATAGGTTATTCCAATGTTTATACAGGAAGCTTGGTAAAAAAATTTACAGGGAAATCTTTTACTAAATTGGTTCAGGCGAAAAGATGCAGTATTGCTGCAAAAAAACTCTTAAACACAGATTTATCTATAGAGAAAATCGTGGCAGACGTAGGATATGAAAATGAAAGTTTTTTTAGAAAAATATTTAAGGAAAAGTATGGTAAAAATCCATTAGATTACAGAAAAAAGAGGAGTTAAATAACATGACAAACGAACAAAGAATAAAAAATTTATCGGTTCCGCAAGGAAGAGTTGATGTGCTTTTGGACACAGATGCATATAATGAAATTGACGATCAGTTTGCGATTTCTTACTTGCTTAAGTCGAAAGAAAAGTTAAACACCAAAGCTATATATGCTGCACCTTTTTTTAACAGTAATTCTGAAAGTCCTAAAGACGGTATGGAAAAAAGTTATGATGAAATTTTTAAACTTCTTTCGCTTTTAGATGAAAAGATTGATGTTTTTAAAGGCTCGGAAATGTATCTTGAAAATGAAAATACACCTGTTATATCTCCTGCAGCACAGGATTTGGCGGAAAGAGTTAAAAATTATTCTCCCGAAAATCCGTTGTATGTTGTATCAATAGGAGCTATAACAAATATTGCTTCTGCAATACTTTTAAATCCTGAGGTTGCCAAAAACTCTGTTGTAATTTGGCTGGGTGGTCACGCACTTCATTATCATCATACAAAGGAATTTAATATGTATCAGGATGTTGCTGCTGCAAGGGTTGTGATGCAAAGTGGAGTTCCTTTTGTTCAGCTTCCCTGCATAGGCGTTGTAAGTAACTTTACTGTATCTAAACCTGAACTTGAGTTTTGGCTGAAAGGCAAAAATCCCCTTGCCGACTATCTTGCAGAAAATACAATAAAAGAAGCAGACAGCTATGCAATGGGAACAGCATGGACGAGAGTAATTTGGGATGTTACTGCTGTTGCATGGCTTTTAAATGACACGGATAAGTTTATGGAATCACGTATAATTCCGACGCCTATTCCTACATACGATAATTTTTACGCAAAAGATTATAATGGCCATCCGATGAGATATGTTTATAATATAAAACGCGACGCCCTGATGACAGATTTGTTTCGGAAATTAACGGAATAGAGATAGAAGTCATCTAAACCATTCGGCTCTTCCATATAAGGGACACAGCTGAGTGCACCTTTTTGTTTATCATAAATAATGGTAACCAACGAGCCTGCGAGCCGCTTGCGGACGCAGGGAACCGAGCAGCGACCGCCGCCAGTGGTGGAAGCAGGGAGCGCGGAGGGGTGTGCCGCAACACAATGAAATGAGCCGTCAAGCGACGGCGAAATTGAAATGATGTTGCAAACGGACGTGGTTCGAGTCCAACTGGAGGAGCCAATGAAATTTTAAGTTTACCCTTGTGCAAATACTTTTCGATGAATGGAGACTTTTAAATGAACTCTAAAACAAAGGGAATTTTATATGTTATAACTGCCGCCTTCGGGTTTTCGATGATGTCGGTTTTTGTTCACCTCGCCGGTGATATGCCTACATTTCAGAAAGCATTTTTCAGAAATGCAGCGGCTCTCGTTTTTGTTGCCATAATAATGATAAAAAATAAAATCACGCCAATTCCTAAACGCGAAAACCTTCCCGCGCTTTTCGGCCGTGCATTTTTCGGAACAATAGGACTTGTTTCAAACTTTTATGCGATAGACAGACTTGTACTCGCTGACGCAAATATGCTAAACAAGCTTTCGCCGTTTTTCGCAATCATTTTTTCGATTTTTCTTTTGAAGGAACGTCCGACTTTCGTTCAGATTTTCGGTGTTTTAGCCGCCTTTGTCGGAAGCCTGTTTATAATCAAGCCGTCGATGGGCGGATACGCTGTCTTTCCGGCCGCTGTCGGTGCGCTGGGCGGAATGTCGGCGGGGCTTGCCTACACATTTGTGCGATTTTTAGGCCGAAAAGGCGAAAACAGCTTTAGAATAATTTTCTTCTTTTCGGCGTTTTCGTGCCTTGTGTGCATACCGTTTATGGTTATGAACTTCGAGCCGTTCACCTTTAAAAGCTTTATCTTTCTGATTCTTTCCGGTGTCAGCGCAAGTCTCGGTCAGTTCGGCATCACAAAGGCATATCTTTGCGCTCCGGCAAAGGAAATCTCGGTATATGACTACACTCAGGTTCTTTTCGCCGCTGTTTTTGGATTCTTTCTGTTTAATCAGGTTCCCGACTTACTTAGTATTCTCGGCTATATTCTGATATGCGGTGCGGGAATCGCAATGTTTTTCTATAACAGAAACGGGGATTAAAAAAACCGCTGCAAACGGATTTGCAGCGGTTTTTTTCAGATTCTCTCGGGTTTCTTCATCTTAAACATAACTCTAAGTATCCCTCTCAGCATTTTAGGAGCTTTTACAACTACGACCTGCATAAAGCACGAACCTTTCCGCTCACAAAAGTTGTATAACAGCCGTCCGTGAGCATTGACAGCCGCCAAACCGCCTACTTTCTGAGAAAGACAACCCCCGCAACGACGAGACCTATCCCGAGCAGAATAATCAGAATATAGTACGGAATAATATAGGCGAGAATCAAACCTATCCCGAGAGCTATCAGCATAGGGCCGTATGTTCCGAGCCCTCTATGCGGCTTACATCCGCATTTTCTTTTATTCCACATTCCGGTCACCTCCGAAGCTGGCGTCTTGCCTATCTGTTATCAATATATTCAGAAGCCCGAAATTTGTTACAAATCAATTTAATACTCCGCCGAGGTTATCTATGCTCTTCTCAATTCTTCTTTTAAGTTCCCTGTCTTCGGGGAGCGTCAGTCCAGGGTCGGCTTTAAGTATTTCAAGTGCCGCATCATGGGCATCTCTGAAAATCTGCATATCATTTTCGAGACTTCCCACTCTCATAGACGGAAGTCCGTGCTGACGCGTTCCCAAAAACTCACCCGGTCCGCGAAGTTCCAAATCCTTTTCCGAAATTTTAAATCCGTCATTCGTCTGACACATAATTTTCATACGTTCCATAACGGATTCGCCCTGTGACTTGCATATCAGGATACAGTACGACTGATGCTTTCCTCTGCCCACTCTCCCTCTCAGCTGATGAAGCTGAGAAAGCCCGAATCTTTCGGCATTTTCTATAACCATAACGGTTGCGTTCGGCACATCGACACCGACCTCAACAACGGTTGTCGAAACTATCGCCTCAAGCTCGCCGGCCGCAAAGCGCCGCATAATATCTTCCTTTTCCGCCGGCTTCATTCTTCCGTGAAGCGCAGCAATTTTTCGGTTTTTATATGCGCCCTTTTTAAGTTCCTTCAGATAATCCTCCACCGCATTAGCGTCAATCGCCTCAGATTCCTCAACTAACGGACATATAAAATATGCCTGTCTGCCCTCGTCAAGCTTTTTTAAGACAAAACTTTCAACCTTCTTTCGCTGATTTTCGCCGACCGCCATCGTTGCAACAGGCTTTCTTCCCGGCGGAAGCTCATCAATAACTGATATATCCAAATCACCGTAGAGAATAAGCGAAAGCGTCCTCGGTATCGGTGTTGCGGTCATAATAAGATTATGTACGCTCTTTTCACCGCTCAGTGCGGTTCTCTGTTTCACCCCGAAACGGTGCTGTTCATCGGTGATAGCAAGAGCGAGGTTCGGAATATGCACTTTTCCGGTAATAAGAGCGTGTGTTCCGACTATTATCTTAGCCTTTCCGCTTACTATAAGCTCCGTGTTTTCATTTCTTTCAGCGATTTTCTGGCCGCCTGTCAGATAAGCAGTCTTTATTCCGTATGGCTCAAACATCTCGGTCAGGCTCTTATAATGCTGTTTCGCAAGCACCTCGGTCGGCGCCATCATAACGGCCGCATATCCCTGCTTTGCGGCCGCATACATAACCGCCGCCGCAACAACCGTCTTGCCCGAGCCTACATCCCCCTGAACAAGCCTGTTCATAGGCGATGTTTTTCTTATATCCGCCGAAATCTCGTTTATGACCCGCTTTTGAGCTGTTGTAAGCTCAAATTTAAGTCCTTTGGCAAATTCGGCTATACACTTAACATCGGTTATCTGAGGTGCTGTTTTACCGCGGTTATATTGCTTAACGGAACCGACCCCGGTTTGGAGTATAAGAAATTCCTCAAACGCAAGGGTTCTTCGCGCATTTTCAAATTCGTCAAAGCTCTGTGGCATATGAATAGTCGATATTGCCTCATCCGCACTGAGCAGCATATATTTCTTTCGTATCCGCTCCGGAATAACATCGGTTATCGGCTCGCTTAAGTTTTCTTTTGCAATCTTGATTGCCGCTCTGATGTTGCTTTGAGTAAGCCCGGCCGTACACGGATAAACGGGCAGGATTTTCCCCATTTTATCGCCGCTTGCCGATTCGGCTTCGATAACCGGATTAATCATCTCAAGTATCATTCCGCGGCGATTCACCCGCCCGAAAAATGTGAAATTTTCATCCGAGCGAAGTGTCTTTTCAACATAAGGCGCGTTAAACCATGTCAGATTCATAATTCCTGTTCCGTCAGTAACGGCGGTCTGGGTAACCTTTGAGCCGGTCCTTGCGCGGAACGAGCGTATTCCGCGCGTCAGAGACCCTCTGACACAAAGACTTTCGCCCTCCTCGGCATCACAAATGTCACGGACATCAGTTCTGTCCTCATATCCTCTCGGAAGGTAGCGAAGCAGATCGCCTACGCTGAACACGCCGAGCTTGTTAAAAAGCTCGGCGCGTTTTTCACCTATTCCCTTGAGGTAACGAATATCGGTCTTTTGCAGAAGCATACAGACCCACTCCCCTCAAAATTATTCAACGGCAATCATATAATAATAGACAGGCTGGCCGCCATACACAACAGAGACATCAACCTCTCTGTGAGCCGCCCCGATAACAGAGGCGAGCTTATTCGCCGTATCCTCATCGACATCCGCACCGTAATAAACGGTAACAAGAGCCGAATCGTCATCAATCATCTTATCGGTAATTTTAGCCGAAACCTCATTAATATCCGAACCAATATCGGTAATATCGCTTCCTATCATACCCATAACATCACCCTCGTGAATTTCCAAATCACCTACTGATGAGTTACGTGCGGCAAAGGTAACCTGACCACATTTAACCGAAGCCATCATTTCTTTCATTGCCTCGGTATTTGTGTCAATATCCGCACCCTCGTCAAATGCCAGCAAGGCCGAAATTCCCTGCGGCATATTCTTTGTCGGGATAACGATAACATTCTTATCACTTATATCATTAACCTGTTCTGCGGCAAGAATAATATTTTTGTTATTCGGAAGAATGAAAACATTCTCGGCCGGAACAGCCGCTACCGCGTCAAGCAAGTCCTGCGTACTCGGGTTCATAGTCTGACCGCCTTCAACAATTTTATCTACGCCAACGCTTTTAAATACCTCAGCTATTCCCTCACCCGCTGAAACAGCGACCATTCCGTACTTTTTAAGCGGAACTTCTTCCGCCTTCTCATTTTTGTCCGCACCTTCGGCGTTCTTAATATTTTCATTGTGCTGATATTTCATATTATCAACCTTAATATTAATAAGCTGACCGAGCTTTAAGGCCTGCTCCATAACAAATCCCGGATGGTTTGTATGGATATGTACCTTAACAATATCCTCGTCATCGATAACAAGCATACAGTCGCCCTTTGAACGTATAGCCTCTGTGAACTGACTTGCCTGCCTGTCGGCTGATGATTTTTGAATAATAAATTCGGTGCAATACTGAAAACGAATGTTCGCTGTATCTATATCATTATTACCTGTCGCCGCTGAATTTGAAGCGGTCGATTCGCCGTCCTCTGCCGCTATTGCCTTTCCGTTTTTAAGCGCATAATCCGCACCCTTTAAAAGAGTAACAACACCACAGCCGCCTGCGTCAACAACACCCGCCTGTTTCAAAACGGGAAGAATCTCAGGCGTGCGTTTAAGGCTTTCTTCACAAGCGTTTAAGACAGCCGAAAAGAATTCAGCCGCATCGTCATAATTCGCCGAATTCTGTTCGGCAAATTCAGCACCCTCGCGCACAACAGTCAAAATTGTTCCTTCAGTCGGTTTCATAACCGCGCGATACGCGGTATCTCTGCCCCTGCAGGCAGCGTCTTTAATATCCTCAACCGAAAGCTCTTCCTTCCCCGAAAGAGCCTTTGAAACACCTCTTAAAATCTGTGACAGAATAACGCCCGAGTTTCCTCTTGCATTTCTCAGCGAAGCCTTTGCAAGAATTTCAATCATCTGCCCCGCCGTACTGTCGGCATCAGCAAGAGCGGCAGCAGCCGCCGCCCCAAATGTAAGACCCATATTTGTACCCGTATCACCGTCGGGAACGGGAAAAACATTCAAATCATTAATAGTCTTTTTGTTGTTTTGCAGGTTGTTAGAAGCCGATTCAAGCATCAGTCTGACATCACTGCCGCTTAAAGTTCTCATTTAACATTTCATCCTTTCCGAGTTATAAACCGTAAATCAGTTAACCCTTATACTTTCAACGTTTACAGTCACAGAGCCAACCTTAAGGCCGGTCGCTTCTTCCACCTGATACTTTACATTGCTTTTTATAATATCGCCTACCGTACCGATATTTATTCCGTATTCAATAATAACGAACAAGGTGATGTCAACCGTGTCACCCGTCACCTTGACCTTAATACCCTTATCAAGGTTCTCTTTCTTCAAAAGCCGTGCAATACCGTCCTTACCGGTGCGAATAGCCATTCCCACTACTCCATAGCACTTTGTCGCCGCATATCCGGCAATTTTAGCAATTACAACGTTTGAAATTCGTATAATACCGTTTTCATTTTTGATTTCCGCTGCCATAACAAAAATCTCCTTTCTGATTTTCAATAAATTCTATATATTTATTATATGTGCGTCAGGCAATCCGAACTTATCCGCATCAAGACCCCGACAGGTAAACAGTATAATCTGCTGCTTTCCTCCAAGCTCAGACAAAAGTCTGATAGTGCCGTCCGCACGTTCATTATCATACATTGTAAGTATATCATCAAGAAAAAGTATCTTTCCTTTCGCAAGTATCTCAGCCAGCGCAAGCCGCAAGGCCAAATAAATCTGTTCATATGTTCCCGAACTGAGATATTCCGCAGGAATCAGTCCCTTTTCAGTAAAAACCTTTATTTTATAGTTATCATCGACCGAGATATTCACATATCGGCCTGAGGTGATCCGCTTTAACAGCTCAGCCACCGCCCGATTGAGTTTAGGCGTAAACTCAGAATTCCATATTCTGTTTGCCTCTTTGATTCCTTCAATCGCAAGCTTGACTGTTTCAAGCTTTTTAGCACATTGTTTTATCTCATCCTTTACCGAGTGAATCTCGGTATCTATATCCGAAGGAAGCCGTGTGATTTCCTTTTCTGCTTTTGACCTTAAACTGTTTATATCATAGATAAGCTTCATCTGTCTGTTTCGCATCTCGTCCAGCTTGTCGGAAATTTCATCAGGGGTTTCAATAGAATCATACGCATTCTCAGAACTTTTTTCAAGTTCTTCGTACGTTTCTCCCTCCAAAAACCCGATTTTTGCTTTATTCAGGCTTTTAATTCTCTCCTCAAGTCCAAGCCGTATATTGTATAAATTCCGAAGTTCTTCAAGTGATTTGACCTCAGAGTGCATCAGCAGAAGTTTAAGATTATTTTTAACATCGAGTGCATTGTCTCGCCGGGCCTCTTCCCGCTCGTCTGCCGCTGTTTCAAGCTTATTTAATTCAGCAATTTTAGTGTTGCATTTTTTTAATAACCCTATACCCAAAACAGTAAAAATACCGCCTAAGGCTAACACAGAGACTAAGATTGTATAAACCAAAGCCGAGCCTTTTAAAACAGCCGAAATAATCAAGCCTATGATTCCCGAAAGTATCAGTACCACGCCCGCTCCGACCCCGGCAACAGCCGCGGCCTGCTTTAAACGATACGGTTTATACAAGTCCTTGTCAAACTTCTCGGTTTTTTCATTTTCCGAGGCTTCAAGCTCATAATGAAGCTGCTCAGCGCGTTTTATGGTCTTTTCAGTCACGAGCCTGCTTTTTTTGTAATCATCACTGTGATAAATTTTCTCAAGAACGGCATCGCACTCCTTTATTCTTAAAAATCTCTCACGCTTAACCGAATTTAACTGATTTTCTATGCTTTTGTTGTGTTTAATTTCTTCTTCTTTTATCTTTTCGCCAAGCGTCAAGAGTTCTTCTTCCAATTCTGCTGTTTTAAGCCTTGTAGCATTAGCATTATTAATTTGTTCGGAAAGTTCAATTTTTTCCTGCCTTAAATTTTCAATCCGAGCGGTTAATATATCCATCCTTCCCGGAAGGTGTCTTGCCGAGGGCGCTTTAATTCCGACCTCAATGGCTTTAAGCCTGTCAATCGCCTTTTGTGCGGAGGATGTTTCATCACCTGTTGAAGAAAGATTAGCTAACTTCTCGCTGATTTCGTCATTTCTCCCACCAATAAATACATGGTTCTGGCGAATCCAAAGAGTTTTTATAAAACTCTCCTCAGACATTCCAAACAGCTGTTCACCAGGTGCCTCACAGCACAAGCCGACCTCCTTTTGACCTGTTGTCAAATCATATACATCAACAGAGTCACCCGCAGATGTTCTTCCGAACTTTCGTCTTATTTCGATATTACGGCGGTTAATTTCAATCAAAACACTTCCCTCGGCTGACTTTTCACCCCACGGAATTGCCAACTCACGTTCTTTCAGGTTTTCACCCGAACGTTTTCGCTTTAACAATCCGTAAAACATAGCCTTTAAGAAGAGCTGAATAGTTGATTTACCCGCCTCGTTGTTTCCGTAGATAACATTAAGCCCATCCGTCAACTCAATTTTATAATTGCTAAACTTACCAAAGCTTATGAGATTGATTTCTTTTATTAAAATTCGGCCGTTCACACCCCGTCACCTCCGAGTAAAGCGCAAACGCCTAAAAGTATGGCTTCTTCAGTCCGTTCGGCATCCGCACTATTCTTCACCTCAGAGAGCATATACCTTACAAACTCGCCGCAAAGCGTATTTTGCTTTGAAATTTCTTCAATGTCATACGCCGGCTTTGTCTTGTCGATAATCTCAAGAAATGAAGCAAGGTCCTTCAGCTTATATTTAAGCGAATCAATGCTGAAGATTCCCGGTTCGATTCTTCCGTTTAAAATAATACGGTAAAAATCGCCGCATCCGCCTAAATTTTTCATTGCGTCGCTTACCTTCTCGGCTACATGAATGCCGTCAGAGCATCCTGTTATGTCTGTTTCAAGCCTAAACATCCGCACTGCGGCAATTTTTTCAAACTTGATGTCAGTTACTTCTCCGTCAAAACAGCCGATATAACAGCCTAAATCACCGCACTCATCGAAGCCTCTTCCTTGAGGAATTCCCGGATAGGCATAGTATGTGTCACCGCATCTTAAAACATCACTTCGCTTATGAATGTGTCCAAGAGCAAGATAGTCGGCATTGGATGAAGCAATCGTCATCTTATCTATAGGATTATACTCACTTCCTGTTCCGTTTGATACCAAATCAGCGTGAACGGAAAGAATATCATACACACCATCCTTTTTTTCGATTTCAGGAAGGCTCACCCCCTCTGAGCAATGCGCAGAAGAAAAACTCACACCGAATATCCGAGTTTTCAGTTCAGGAAGTTCAAAACATTCCGGCTCAACTCCGAATACGTGGACATTTTCGCCTAAGTTCTCTCTTGCGTAAACCGAATCCGGCGTATATGGGTCATGGTTTCCGGCGGCAATAAATATTTTAGTGCCGGGAATCCCGCCAAACAATCTTTTAACAAACGAAACCGTCGCGCGTGATGGATTCGGATTATCAAATAAATCCCCCGAAATCAACAGAACATCCACCGATTCGGCCAGTTTAATTATCCGCGAAAAAGAGGTCATTATATTGCTTCTCATATTTTCTGCCTGCTCCGCCGTAAAGTGCGCCGTAAAGGCGGAATCCAAATGAATATCCGCTGTATGCAAAAACTTGAGCAAATTTAAACCGCCTCCGTAAATTTCCGCTGGAATATGCTTATATACAATTAATAAAAAATATCAATCATTGGAAGTATAACATAATTAAGTATAAATGTCAACGCGCCTTTGCAAAACTTTTCTAACTTTTTGTTCAATTGTCAATGATGGGTGACATTTATCTCATCGGTGTTTTTTCTGATTAACATATAAAAACAACGGCATAGAGATTTTTCTCTACGCCGTCATTTTTATCTTTTTAACATATTGCCGCTGTTTCCGGTTTTATAATATTATACATATAAGGCCGCCGCTGCCCTCGTTTATGATTCGCTGAAGTGTCTCTTGTATCTTGAATCTTGCATCTTCAGGCATACGATAAAGCTTATTATGAAGTCCCTCATTCACCAGTTCGTGCAACGATTTTCCGAATATATTTGACTCCCATATCTGTTTCGGGTTTCCTTCAAACTCATTAAGAAGATAGTGTACAAGTTCCTCCGACTGTTTTTCCGTCCCGACAATCGGGTTTACCTCCGTCTCTATATCCGCACGTATCATATGTATTGACGGGGCGTTCGCCTTAAGGCGAACGCCGAAACGGCTGCCCTGCTTAACAATTTCGGGTTCCTCTAAGGTGAGTTCATCAAGAGAAGGTGACACAATGCCATAACCCGTGTTATTAACCTGTTCAAGCGCCGATGCGACTTTATCATACTTGCGCTTTACCTCGGATAATTCCTGAAGCAGGCCGAGAAGCTGGCACTCATCATTAATCTCGAAGCCGGTTCTTTTCTTCACTGTGTCATAGAAAAGGCCATCATCAACATTTATGCGAATTTCGACCGTTCCACGTCCCGATGAAATGCTCGAAATGCTCGCATCCTCGATAAAATCATACTTTTTCAGCTTATCTGGAAGGGCCATAACATCCGAAATCTTTCTTGCTCCATCAAACGAATCAAACACCGCGTTGTTTATGTCGCTTTTCAGCGAATTTTCGGAGTCAAGTGCGGTTATCCACTCAGGCATAAAGAAGCCTACCTCACAGATCGGGAACTCATACAAGATACTCTGCATAACCTCGTCAACATCACTCTTACTGAGATTCATACAATTAAGCGGAATAACCTTGACACCATACTTTTCAGACAAATCCGCAGCATACTGTTGCGTTGTCTGCGCCCCGGGATGCACCGAATTCAGCACAACAACAAACGGCTTGTTTATCGCTGTCAGTTCGGATATAACCCTTTCCTCCGCCGGTATATAGTCCTCGCGTGAAATGTCGGTTATACTTCCGTCCGTCGTAACAACGATTCCGACCGTTGAATGTTCGGATATAACCTTTTCGGTTCCTATTTCCGCTGCTCTCTCAAACGGAATCGGCTCATCCGACCACGGGCTTTGAACCATTCGCGGCATATCGTTCTCTATGTGGCCGAGAGCGCCGTTTACTATATACCCCACACAGTCTATCATTCTGACATTGAATGCCGCCGAGTCACCAAGTGAAATTTCGACCGCTTCATTAGGAATAAACTTAGGTTCGGTCGTCATTATCGTTCTTCCTCCGGCGCTCTGCGGAAGCTCATCAAGCGCGCGTTCACGCTTATACTCATTTTCGATATTGGGCAGGACGAGAAGTTCCATAAACTTCTTTATGAATGTTGACTTTCCTGTTCTGACCGGACCCACGACACCAATATAGACATCGCCCTGAGTTCTCTCGGCAATATCCCGATATACATTATACTCAACCATAAAAAATCTCCTCCACTATTGTACTTTAAATGCATTTAGTTTGTACGCATCATCATTTGTACAATTTTATGAAGGAGATTCTATTATTATTACAACTTTTCTATATCACTCTGGTCAAGAACCTTTACTCCGCCCTTGCTAAGGGTTTCATCAGCAAGTTCTTGATTGTCCGTGCGGATGGCTATTACCGAAGCTCCGTCGAGTTTCTCGGCGAACGCATACATATATTCAATCGAAATCCCGTTATTTTTCAGAATTTCAAGCGCCTTCATTAATGCCCCCGGCTCATCCGGAACAGCAATGGTTATTATATTGCAAATCCTTGCAACAACGCCCTCGTCATCAATCGCCTTTTTCGCCGCGTTTTCATCACTCACTATCATCCTCGCAATACCAAACTCGGTTGTGTCTGCAAGTGAAAACGCTTTTATATCAATATCATTCTTTGCCAAAGCTTTCAGCATTTCCATAAGCCTTCCCGGCTTATTCTCTATAAAAACGGTAATCTGTTTGACCATACTCCCGCTCTCCTTTCAACTTATAAAACTAATCTCTGAGATTTCTGTTGTCGATAACGCGCTTAGCCTTACCCTCGCTTCGCTCAATCGACTTAGGATTAACAAGGTGAACCTTCGCCCCGATACCCAGCACGCTTCTGAGGTCGGTTACAATCTTTCGCTCAATCTTCTCGATTGACTTAATATCATCCGCAAAGATCGCCTCGCTCATTTCTACATTAATATCAAGCGTATCGGTGTTATTCTCTCTTCCGACAACAATCTGATAGTTCGGTGTTACGCCTGAGCTTATCTTAAGAAGAACCTCTTCTATCTGTGACGGGAAAACATTAACACCTCTGATAATCAGCATATCATCGCTTCTGCCGGTCGGCTTATTCATTCTTACAAACGTTCTTCCGCACTCGCACTGTTCATAGTTAAGCGAACATATGTCACGTGTTCTGTATCTGATAACAGGGAAGCCCTCTTTGGTGAGTGTGGTGAAAACAAGTTCTCCCTGCTCGCCCTCGGGCAGAACCTCTCCCGTGTCGGGGTCGATTATCTCAGGAATAAACATATCCTCGCTTACGTGCATACCATTCTGACAGGAACACTCATAAGCAACGCCCGGACCCATTATTTCAGAAAGTCCGTATACGTCATACGCTTTGATTCCGAAAGAATTTTCTATAGCGTGACGCATATCCTCTGTCCACGGTTCCGCTCCGAATACACCGGCTTTAAGCTTAATTTTATCCTTTAGTCCCGCCTCTTCTATTGCCTCCGCGAGATACATAGCATAAGACGGTGTACAGCACAAAACCGTTGTGCCGAAGTCAGCCATTGTCTGAATCTGACGTGAAGTGTTTCCCGATGATGTCGGAACAACCATAGCTCCGATTCTCTCTGCACCTCCGTGCGCTCCGAGGCCGCCGGTGAACAATCCATAGCCATATGAAACCTGAATTATATCCTCGTCCGTTGCGCCCGCCGCCGCAAATTGACGCGCCATACAATCTTTCCATGTATCGAGGTCATTTCTTGTATAACCTACGACTATTTGTTTTCCGGTTGTACCCGATGATGCGTGAACCCTGACAATATTCTTGAGCGGTTCCGCAAACAATCCGAATGGGTAATAATCACGTAAGTCCTGCTTATACGAAAACGGAAGCTTAGCCAAGTCCTCAATGCCCTTTATATCCTCAGGCTTTAACCCCTTTTCATCCATCCGCTTTCTGAAAAGCTCTACCCTTTCGTACATTCTCTTTACCTGCCACACAAGACGCTCGCCCTGAAGCTTTTTGATTTCCTCGCGCGGCATACATTCTATTTCCTTTTGATAATAACCCATTTTTACTGCTCTCCTCACTTACTGTGTTTATCTGTTTTTATTTGAGATGATAACCTAAATCAAACGCTTTAAGATTTGATTCCAGGAACTTCTCGGGTGTTGACGTCTTTATTGTGTTCACCCATTTTTCATAAGGAATACTTGTATTCTTAGCCATAAGGCCGATGAGAACAACGTTTACCGCTCTGAGATTTCCCGCTTGCTTTGCATATTTAAGCGCATCAACCGTTATAAGATTAACCTTCTCTGAAAGCTTTTCGTCAATTCTCTCAGGATACTTCATAGCGCCTGTTATAACGGGCATCGGGTCGATTTCCTGAGTATTTACAAGAATTTTCCCGCCCTTTTTAAGATACGGAAGCGCCCTGTACGCTTCAAGCATCTCAAAGGCCAGAATTATGTCTGCCTCGCCCTTGTCAATAATCGGAGAATATACCTTGTCACCGAACTTCACATATGTAACAACGCTTCCTCCGCGCTGACTCATTCCGTGAACCTCAGACACCTTAACGTCATACCCCTCGCTTATAACCGTATTTCCGAGAATACGGCTTGCAAGGAGGGTTCCCTGACCTCCTACGCCGACTATCATAATATTCATAGCTTATTCCCCCTTCTCCATTGCTCCGAACGGACATACGTTAAAGCAAAGTCCACAGCCGTTACACTGAGTTTCGTCTATCCTTATTCCGTCACCATCAAATGAAATAGCAGGACAGCCAAGCTTCATACACATCTTGCACTTTTTACATTTATCGTTTATGACGCACCTTCCCGTATACTTAACCTTCTTTAAAAGTGCACACGGTCTCTGTGCAATAATAACCGAAGGCTCGTCACGCTCGACTTCCTCCTTGACAACCTTTTCAAAGGCCTTTACATCAAACGGGTCAGCAACAACCACATTCTTAACACCAACAGACTTACATAAGGTAACAAGATTAACCTGTGCGGTTTCCTCACCCCTGATGGTGTAGCCGGTTGTCGGGTTATCCTGATGCCCCGTCATACCGGTAATGGAATTATCAAGAATAATGACGGTATTTGCACCCTTATTATAAACAATATCAATAAGACCCGTTATACCCGAATGAATGAACGTCGAATCACCTATGACGGAAACTAACTTCTTATTAAATTCCTTTCCTCTTGCCTTAGCCATACCGAGTGCCGCACTGACCGACGCCCCCATACATATGGTGGTGTCAACGCTCTCAAGCGGAGCAACCGCCCCAAGCGTATAACATCCTATGTCACCCGAAACAACAAGGCCGAGCTTTTTAAGCACATAAAATGTACCTCTGTGCGGACATCCGGCACACATAACCGGCGGACGGACAGGAATATTCTCATCAATAGTATTGGATTCCGCCGCATCTTCGCCAAGAACAACCTTCTTAATCATGGCCGGTGTATATTCGCCGAGAAGCGTGAATTTTTCCTTTCCTATAACATTTACCCCGATTGACTTACAATGCTTTTCGATTACCGGGTCAAGCTCCTCTATGACATATACAACATCACACTTTTCGGCAAAGTCTGAAATAAGCTTTTCGGGCATAGGATAAACCATACCGAGCTTCAGATAATTCACCTTATCACCAAGTGCCTCTTTCGCGTACATATACGCAATACCCGAGGTAATGACACCTATTCTGCTTCCGTTATCCTCAACCGTGTTAAACTCACAGTTTTCCGAAAATTCTCTTAAAGCTTCTATACGCTTTTCAACGTCAATATGGCGTTTTATTGCCTTCGCCGGCATCATTACGTACTTATCTATATTCTTTTCATAGGGTTTAAGTTCATAAGAAACAGGCTCTTTTTCATCAACAAGGCTCTGAGAATGTGAAACTCTGGTCGAAAGCCTGATAAACACAGGCGTGTCGAACCTCTCGCTAAGCTCAAACGCTAACTTTGTGAACTCCTTACACTCTCCCGAATCAGCAGGCTCAAGCATCATAATTTTTGACGCCTCGGCATAGTGCCGCGAATCCTGCTCGTTCTGAGACGAATGCATTCCCGGGTCATCGGCGACACAGAATACCAAACCTCCGTTTACCCCGGTATAGCTAACGGTAAAAACAGGGTCAGCCATAACATTTAAGCCGACGTGCTTCATACATGACATACTGCGTGCACCCGCAATGGAAGCGCCGATAGCAACCTCAGCCGCAACCTTCTCATTCGGCGCCCATTCGGCATAGATTTCTTCATATTTAACTATATTTTCGGTTATCTCGGTACTCGGCGTTCCGGGATACGACGAAACGACAGAAACGCCGGCTTCATATGCGCCGCGTGCAACTGCGGCATTTCCGAGCATTAACTTTTTCATTATTAAAACCATTCCCTTCGACAATTTTACTTCTTAAATTACTTTTTATATTATAATAACAGATTCCCTTACTTTTTGCAATAGGTAATTTCCCCTATACCGCACAAAAGGCTTCCCCTTTCGGGGAAGCTGTGTTTAGCTCTTTATCTGACTTTCGACCAAGCTCTCTCCGCAGTAGATTTGACGAAGCTTAGGCTTCTCAATCTTTCCCGTGGGGTTTCTCGGTACGTCAGCAAATATTATCTTTCGAGGTCTTTTATATCTAGGAAGTTCCGTACAGAAATCATTTATATCCTCTTCTGTTGTATCTGCGCCCTCTTTTAATTCAATTATTGCCGCCGTTATCTCTCCGAGTCTTTTATCCGGAAGGCCTATAACAGCCGCATCCTTAACCGCCTCATTAGAGCGGAGAAAATCCTCGATTTGAACAGGATAGATATTCTCACCGCCCGATATGATTACATCCTTCTTTCGGTCAACAAGATAAATGAACCCGTCCTCATCCTCGCGCGCCATATCGCCCGTAAACAGCCAGCCGTCCTCTAAAACCTCAGCTGTCGCCTTTTCATCGTTGAAGTAACAGTTCATCACTCCCGGTCCCTTGACCGCAAGCTCGCCGACCTCGCCGGGTTTAACATCATTTCGGTTCTCGTCAACTATCCTCGTCTGCCAGCCGAAGCCTGCCTTTCCGATTGCACCGACCTTATGAATGTTATCAACGCCAAGGTGAACACAGCCGGGGCCTATCGATTCGCTCAGTCCATAATTTGTGTCATACTTCTGATTCGGGAAGTATTTCTGCCAGCGTTTAATCAGGCTCGGCGGAACCGGCTGAGCGCCAATGTGCATAAGTCTCCACTGTGACAGATGATATTCTTCAAGCTTGATTTCTCCTCTGTCTATCGCGTCAAGTATATCCTGTGCCCAGGGAACGAGAAGCCATACGATTGTACAGCGTTCCTCCGATACGGTTCTGATAATCCATTCGGGCTTAATTCCCTTTAAAAGGACAGCCTTTCCGCCCGATATAAGGCTTCCGAACCAGTGCATTTTCGCACCTGTATGATAAAGCGGCGGAATACAGAGGAATACATCGTCCTTTGTCTGACCGTGGTGGTTCTGTTCCACCCTGCAAGCGTGAATAAGGCTTCTGTGTGCGTGAACTATCGCCTTCGGGAAGCCTGTTGTTCCCGACGAAAAGTATATTGCCGCCTCATCGTCCTCACAGAGTTCAACCTTCGGTGCGTGCGTTGAACAGTATGTAACAAGCTTGTCATAGCTTTCGGCAAATGTCGGACAGTCATCGCCGACATAGAAGGTGCACTGTACATTTTTTAATCTGTTACAGATTGACTCAACACGTCCGGTGAATTCAGGGCCGAATATGAGGACGTCCGCCTCAGCAAGACCCACACAGTATTTTATCTCATCTGCTGTGTATCTGTAGTTAAGCGGAACGGCGAGAGCACCCGCCTTTAATATTCCGAAATAAATGGGGAGCCATTCAAGACAGTTCATCAAAAGAATAGCAACCTTATCGCCTTTTTTAATACCTCTGCTTAAAAGCAGATTCGCAAAGCGGTTCGCCTTTCTGTCGAACTCCTTCCATGTGATTTCCGAACGAAAGGCGTCTTTGTTGCTTCCCTCTATCAAAGAGTAATCGCGCCATGTTATATGATGTTCCTCACCGTTCGGCGGATTTACCTCTACCAGAGCAACATCGTTCGGATACTGTTCTGCATTTCTCTCAAGTAATTCAGTAATAACCATTTCAGATTCTCCTATCTTAAAAATATATCAATCACCCAAGCATTCTTTTTTATGAACGCTTACCGTCTCCTCATAACATTCAAAGGCTCTGTCCAAAAATTCCTTATCCGGTGATTTTGTAAACAGGCTTACAACCGGAACAATTATCATTCCCGCCAGCATAGCGAAAGCACCGCAGTTAATCGGTGACTGAATAACAGCCGGCAAGGTTGATTTGGCAAGCATATTCCAAAGCATAATTCCAACGCCGAATATAAACGATACCCAAACCGAAGCGGCAGACGCTTTTCTGCTGTATAATCCATAAATAAACGGTGCTAAAAATGCCCCGGCAAGCGCACCCCATGAGATTCCCATAAGCTGTGCTATAAATGTGACATTACTCTTGTACTGCATAATGGCAATTATAACAGATATAATTATAAATACAACTATAAGTCCTCTGATACAAAGAAGCTGTTTTCTATCGTCCATCTTTTTAACTATGTGTCCCTTTAACAGGTCAAGCGTAAGTGTAGAGCTTGATGTCAGAACCAGTGATGAAAGCGTAGACATCGATGCCGACAGGACGAGGATTACAACGATTCCTATAAGTATATCGGGAAGTCCGCTGAGCATAGCCGGGATTATAGAATCATAACCCTCTGTAGCGATATTCACCTTATCGGCAAACAGCCTTCCGAAACCGCCGAGGAAGTAGCATCCTCCGGCAACCACAACCGCAAAGAGCGTGGAAATCACGGTTCCCTTTTCAATCGCCTTCTCGTTCGTTATCGAATAAAACTTCTGAACCATCTGCGGAAGTCCCCACGTTCCGAGCGAAGTGAGAATAACTATACAAAGCAGTCCGAACGGGTCGGGGCCAAAGAATGACGCAAACACACCCGGCACCTCAGAAACCTTAGAGTCATGTACCTGTGCAAGCTGTGATATTGCCGACATAAATCCGCCCTTCTGCATCAAAACGGCGGCGATTACCGCAACTATTCCGAAAAGCATTATTATTCCCTGAATAAAGTCGTTTACCGCTGTCGCCATATATCCGCCGGCTATAACATAGAACGCGGTAAGAACCGCCATTGCGATTATACAAACGCTGTAGTCAATGTTAAAAGCCATTGAAAACAACCTTGAAAGACCGTTGTAAAGCGATGCAGTGTATGGAATAAGAAAGACAAAAACGATAATCGACGCGCCTATTTTAAGGCTCTCACTCTTATACCTCTTTCCGAAAAATTCAGGCATTGTAGCACTTCCTAAGTGCTGAGTCATAAGACGGGTTCTTCTTCCCAAGACCACCCAAGCAAGAAGCGAGCCGAGTGCGGCATTTCCGAGACCAATCCATGTAGACGCAAGGCCGAACTTCCACCCGAATTGTCCGGCATAGCCCACAAAGATAACGGCCGAAAAGTATGATGTTCCGTAAGCGAAAGCAGTAAGCCACGGGCCGACAGAACGTCCTCCGAGGACAAAGCTGTTTACATCGGTGGCGTGCTTTCTGCAGCTGATTCCGACCGATGCCATAACAACAAAGAACAAAATTAACATTCCGATTTTTAAAAACATTTAAACCAACCCTTTCTGTTTTAAGGGCATTAAAAAACGCCCCCATATAATTATGAGGGCGAAAAGTTCGCGGTACCACCTCATTTTATCACCTCCTCACGGAAGCGACCTTTACGAGTACTGCCCGGGTGAAGCCGATTCTCGGCAGAGCCAATACTCTCTTGCTGTAACGGGCAATCCCGTCGCAGCCTACTCAGAAACAAACTCCTTTCGGTGCGCAGCTCGCGAAATGTATTCGGAAAATCACAGTCTGCTGTCTCGCAGCAACCGACAGCTCTCTCAAAGACCTACAGAAATCCCTACTTGTTTTCGGTCATAGCCTTTAATATTTAATATCTGTATTATAATGCTTTAATTTCAATCTGTCAAGTATTTTTTGAAAAAAATAAATTTTTTTGAAAAAATGCTTGATTTTTTAGCGGAGTTATGATATACTATCAAAATCGTCTGATATGCCGCTGTGGTGGAATTGGCAGACGCGCTGGACTCAAAATCCTGTGGTAGTGATACCGTATCGGTTCGACCCCGATCAGCGGCACCATGTCAGAGCAAGCCTTGCTTGCTCTGTTTTTTTGTATAAAATCAGAGTTCGCTCATACTGCTGCTCCTCTATCCCGCAAAATCTGTTAAGTTTTGCGGAAGCCATATTAAATTAATTTTATTTTCTTGATTACATTATAATTTATTTATTCAAACTTGTTTCCGATAGTCTTTCGGAGAGAGCTTATACATCTTTTTAAATACGGTTGAAAAGTAGTTTGAATTTGAAAATCCGCAGGCATAAGCAATTTGAGTTATGTTTAGATTTGTCTTTTTTAAACTCTCTGCTGCACAGGACAATCTGACCTTGTTTATATACTCCATAATCGAAATTCCGCATTCGTTTCGGAAAATATGCCTTAAATACGGTTCGGAATAGCTGACCTCTGCAGCAACATCCGAACAGGAAATATCCTTCATGTAGTTTTTGTAAATATATGCTATTGCCCGGCAAAATATTGATTTTGAATGTGATTCATATGTCTTTTCGGCTATGCAGGCTTTATACAGCTCTCTTATCATATATTCAAGCGGACGAATAAATTTTTTTATTTCATCCTCGCTCGGAACATTCTCTGAGAGCTGCTGATACAACTCACTGAAATATTTTCCGCTGTATTTTTCCGTTAGATTCTTAAAATGTTCCGAACGCAAGCATCTGCCGCGAAAGCCGGATATATTTATGCGCATTATAATTTTATTTTCGTACACTATAGAATATATATATTCTTCCACACCGGCATAACAATGAGAATAGTATGTACCGCAGGAAAGATTTTTTTCAAGTAAGCGTTTGCAATGCACACACATTTTATGTGTTTTCGGCAAGGATTTTAGGTATACACATATAGGCACCCGGTGTATCTCATATTCAAGCAATGTCGGCAGACAGTCGCCGTAATAATTTGAAAAACAGCTAAACATAACATAATAGCCATTACTTCTCAGGAAATCTATATAACCTGTCACAT
>ERZ780226.844-NODE-844-length-26419-cov-5.308982_pt1 | contig 26419 bp, 43 predicted proteins | sample MGYA00511165_ERZ780226 | MGnify/ENA primary metagenome ERZ780226 (study PRJEB29588, sample SAMEA2152373) | human gut metagenome | biome: human gut; feature: human-associated habitat; material: faeces | place: Denmark | collected 2008/2010 ...
TTATCATTTTGGAGTAAATTTTGAGGTTTACACAAAATGAGGGATTGCCCCGAATGCTTTACATTCTACTACTCGGTAGCAGTAACATATTTATATTAAGCGATGAATTCTTATAGGAATTAAGAAATTGTATACGCCGCTTATTATTCCTTTTCTTCCGGTTCACATACTATAAGCTCGACCGTTCTTGTCAAAACGTCGGCATAACTATATGAAACGCGTCTTTCGCTCGTTGGTATGTCGTTGTGAACATCAAGCTTAACAGTGAAGATACTCGGGTAAATTCCTTCAATTACTCCTTCGCGTACTATAATTTGCTTTCTGCCCTGTTTAGCCTTGAGCTTGACTTTGTGTCCAACGTTGTTGGAAAGATTCGTTTTTATTCTGCTTAAATCATTTTGTACGTACAAAAAACAACACCCCTTTAAAAATAGTTCTGCTTTTTAAAGAAAGACGCATAAATATATGCTGCTGATTATCAGTGCCCTTAACAAAGCGTTGTGTTGTCAATATGCAGCGTTATATAAACAGTCATAAATAAATTACGGTCAGTTTCTGCTTCTTCTCCAAATTAAATCTATTATAACATAATTTTTCGGTTTTGTAAATACAAAAAGACAATTATTTTACAATTAATTTAAATTTGTGTTACAAATACTTCTATAAGAGTTAAAAAATTCAGAATTCTTGACTTTTTACGGTATTTAAGCTATACTAAACCTATATTTGCAGTATGGGAGAGCGGATTATGAGTCAAACTACACACAAACGTAAACCCGATATAATGTTTTTAAACATCGTGTTTTGTCTTATAGTGATATTTATTCATATTTCGTCCGAGGTTGTGACGGATATGCCGAAGGATACTAATTTCTTCAGAATAGTGTTTTCGGCGCAAAAACTTTCGTCATTTGTGGTTCAGGGATTTCTTCTGCTGAGCGGAGTTAAACTGTTTTTGCACAAGGGCGACGGAATAGACTTTGCAGGGTACTATGCGTCGAGGTTTTTCAGAATTATTGTGCCTTATGTATTTTGGGCGACAGTATATTATATGTATTTTTGCAGAATGGGTGTATATAAGTTTAGTGCGAGTGACCTTGTCTGGCATCTTATATGCGGAGATATATGGGCACACTTTTATTTTATAATTGTTCTTGTACAGTTTGAACTTTTGGCTCCGCTGTGGATGCTTCTGTTTAAACGCGGAAACGCCGCGGTACATATTGCGTTTTCGACGATTATTACAGCAATCTGCGCGCAGTATCTGCCCTCGGTTCTGACAACGCTTTTCCCGTCAATGCCGGATTTCAGTGTTTCAAACTGCTTTTTAAGATACCAGATATACTGGACGGCGGGATGTTTGATAGGCAGGAACTATGAAGATTTCAGAGGTTATCTGAAAAACAGTAAGATTATGATTACACTTACATTTATTGTATGTGCGGTGTTATATGTATTTTTGGCGCTTGCAACGTTCGGGCATGAACCCGTATGGCTTGAACTTTTTAATATCTTGTACAGTATGAGTGCAATATTATTATTTTATATGGTGTCGCAGCTGTTTACATTGGGCGGAGGTTCGGCGCTTAAACCTTTGACTCCGTTTGACCGTTCGACATACACAGTATATTTAGTTCATTGTTTGATGATTGTTCTTCTCAACAATTATCTTACGTCAAGGGGAATCTTGGATATTCCTAAGAGATTCGGCATAAGAGCCGCGGTAATCTATGCGGCGTGCCTGCTGGTCAGTTATATTATACAGCTGATTATGTATTTGATTAAAAAGATTATAAATAAACCAAAAGACAGAGAAATTGTTTAAAAAGGAATTGGAGACTAATATGAATTTAAGCAACCCATCCGAGTTAAAGGCGCTTCTCGGGCGCTATGGTTTTTCGTTTTCAAAATCACTCGGACAGAATTTTTTAATAGACGAAAATGTTTTGAATAAAATAACGGAATCAGCCGGGCTTAACTCGAATGAGTGTGTGCTCGAAATCGGTCCCGGCGCGGGAACGCTTACGCGGCGGCTTGCTTTGACGGGCGCGAAATGTATTGCGGTCGAGATAGATAAGGCACTTATACCTATTCTGAACGAATCAATGGCCGAATTTGATAACTTTAAGCTTATAAACAATGATATATTGAAAGTGGATATTAAGAAGCTTTGTGTAGAGGAATTTGACGGCAAGCCTTTTCACGTGGTTGCGAATCTTCCTTATTATATAACGACACCGATTGTTATGAAACTGCTTGAAGATAAACTTCCCGTTAAGTCAATGACATTAATGGTTCAGAAGGAGGTTGCCGAAAGAATGTGCGCCTCTAGCGGCGGCAAGGAATACGGAGCATTGTCGGTTGCGGTTCAATATTATTCAAAGCCGCATATCATCTGTAGGGCAGAGCCGCATTGTTTTATGCCACAGCCAAAGGTTGCGTCAAGCGTAGTTCATCTTGAGGTAGGCGAGATGCCGTCGGTTGCCGTAAATAGTGAGAAAAAGTTTTTTTCGGTTGTTAAATCTGCCTTCGGTCAGCGCAGAAAAACGCTTGTGAATGCACTTTCAAAAAGCCCGTATATGAGCGTGACGAAAGAGGAAGTGATACAGGCTCTTTCAGAGATAGGTCTTGATGAAAATATAAGGGGTGAGAAGCTAAGTTTAGAACAGTTCGCCCTGCTCAGTAATAAATTAAGTTAAACTAATTTAAATCGGAAGGAGCCGAATTTTATGTTTTGTCCGAATTGCAGAGCCGAATATCGGGAAGGAATAGCCGTATGCCCCGAGTGCGGCATTAATTTGATTGAAGAACTTAAAGATGACGTAAATCACAATGAGACACCGTGTCTTGTGTATGTTGCGGCGAATGAGTTTGAAGCCGATGTGATTATCGCCAAACTCAAGGCGGAAGGAATTTTTGCTTTTAAAAGATTCAGAGGAAGCGACAGCTATAATCGGATTGTGCTTGGAAGAACAATCCTCGGCGTAGATATTATTGTTGCTGAAAGCGACTTTGAAAACGCAAAGGAAATCGTACGAAACAGATAGAGTTGTGCAACTTTACCAGTCAAAGAGGATAAAAATTATTGTAACACACAAAGTCTACAAAATTTTAAAAACTTGTCCGAAAACGATAAAAAAACTTGACACTTTAAGGCATTCGTAGTATAATAGATAGGCGTGACAAAGACATACGATGAATCTGAAGGTGGCAAAAGCCGCGAAAATCACGGCATTTTGGGAATTTCAGAGGAGATTGTCCGGTTTTAGAAAACGGGCGGAAGGGTCACACTTTTGAGCAGAATACAGATTTTATACATTTGATTGCACAACTGCGGCAGTATGCTGATGCCGCTGAGCAGTATTTTTGTGTCTGTACGTCCCGAACCGTTATCCCGAATATTTGGGGTTTGTCGGAATCGGGTTTTAATTTTGAGTCTGTGCGAAACGCCCGGCACAGTGTAAACTTATTATTTAAGGAGGGTATAGAATGGCAGCAGAGAAAATCAGAATCAGATTAAAGTCTTATGACCACAATCTTATAGACCAGAGCGCCGCTAAGATTGTTGAAACAGCGAAGAGAACAGGATCAAAGGTTTCAGGTCCGATTCCGCTTCCTACCAGAAAGGAAGTTGTTACTATTCTGAGAGCGGTTCATAAGTATAAGGACAGTCGTGAGCAGTTTGAGCTCAGAACTCACAAGAGACTCATCGACGTATTAGGTCCCACAAACAAGACCATCGACGCTTTGAAGCATCTGGATTTGCCCGCAGGCGTTGACATTGAGCTGAAAATTTAGTTTTGGCTTACGGTGAAGAAAGTCCGCGGTTCTTCATTAAGTGTTATGCGGAATAAGATTTGCAAAAAATAATTTTGGTTATGTTGGCGTCTTGTCAACCAATGACCCGCAGGTATGTTTCATTGAAACCGATGCTTGTGTAAAATAGGAGGATAAAAATGAAAAAGGCAATCTTGGGTAAAAAAATAGGAATGACCCAGATCTTTACTGAGGACGGCAATCTTATACCGGTTACGGTTATAGAAGCAGGTCCTTGTCCTGTTGTTCAGAAAAAGACCGATGATGTTGACGGTTATACCGCTGTTCAGGTCGGCTTTATGGACAAGAAGGAAAAGAGATCAAACAAACCTGAAAAGGGACACTTTGCTAAGGCAAACGTTCCCGTTAAACGTTATCTTAAAGAATTTAAGCTTGACAACGCTGCTGAGCTTAATGTCGGAGATGTACTTGGTGTTGACCAGTTTGCAGACGGTGACGTTCTTGATGTTACCGGAACAAGTAAGGGTCACGGTTATGCCGGCACAATCAAGAGATGGGGCACTCACAGAGGTCCTATGGCTCACGGCAGTCACTATCACAGAGGTCCCGGTTCTTTGGGTGCTTGCTCTGACCCGTCAAGAGTATTTAAGGGTAAGAAGCTTCCGGGTCATTACGGCGTGGATACAGTTACTATCCAGAACTTAGACCTTGTTAAAGTAGATACAGAACGCAATCTTCTGCTGGTTAAGGGTTCGGTTCCCGGACCTAAGGGCGGATTGCTCGTTGTTAAAAACGCAGTAAAGGCTAACGCCTAAACCGCAGAGAGAGGAGGAAATAGCTAATGCCTACAGTAGATATTTATAACGCTGACGGTAAAGTAGTCGGCAATATGGATTTGAATGAAAATGTTTTCGGCGTTGATGTCAGAACTGATGTTATGCATGAAGTGGTAGTGAACTACCTTGCAAATCAGAGACAGGGCACACAGAGCACGAAAACTCGTACAGAAGTACGCGGCGGCGGTATCAAGCCCTGGAGACAGAAGGGTACAGGCCGCGCAAGACAGGGTAGTATCAGAGCTCCGCAGTGGGTTGGCGGTGGTGTTGCACTCGGCCCGAAGCCCAGAGACTACAGATACACACTGAACAAGAAAGTAAGAAGACTTGCTTTGAAGTCTGCTCTTACAGCTAAGCTTCAGGACAGCGAGGTTATTGTTCTTGACGCATTTGAGGCACCTGAGATTAAGACCAAGCAGGTTGCAAATCTCCTTAAAAACCTCAATGTTACAGAGAAGGCTCTCATAGTTCTTCCCGATAACGACAAGAATATCGTAGCTTCTGCAAGAAACATCAAGGGTGTTGATACAACCTATGTTGGTGCAATCAATACTTATGAGGTTTTAAGCCATACAAAGTGCATCATTTTAAAGGATGCCGTAACAAAGCTTGAGGAGGTGTACGCATAATGTTATCTTATGATATTATAAAAAGACCTATAATCACTGAACAGAGTATGGATCAGACTGCGGACAGAAAGTACACCTTTGAGGTTGCTAAGAACGCAAACAAGATCGAAATCAAAAAGGCTGTTGAAGAGATATTTAAGGTTGAAGTTGAAAAGGTTACAACCATGAACTATGATGGCAAGCCAAAGAGACAGGGCGTTTTCGCCGGCAAGAGAGCCGACTGGAAAAAGGCTGTTGTAAAACTCAAAGAAGGCAGCAAGACAATCGAGCTTTTCGAGAACTGATAAAATCATAGTTTCAAAATTTGCAGATAAGGAGATTTAAAAATGGGAATTAAGAAATATAATCCTACCACACCTTCGCTGCGTCAGATGACTGTTTCAACATTTGAAGAGATTGATAAGGTTGCACCTGAGAAATCTCTGCTTCGTCCCCTTCACAGCAAGGCTGGACGTAACGCTAACGGTAGAATAACAGTCAGACACCGCGGCGGCGGCGCGAAGAGAAAATACAGAGTTATTGATTTTAAGCGCTATAAGGATGGAATGAACGCAACTGTTCTTTCAGTAGAATACGATCCTAACAGATCGGCAAACATTGCACTGCTTCAGTATGAGGACGGCGAAAAGACTTATATCATCGCTCCGCTCGGACTCAAGAAGGGTGATGTAGTTGTATCGGGCGAAGGTTCAGATATTAAACCCGGTAATGCAATGGAAATTAAAGACATCCCCGTTGGTACTCTCATTTATAACATTGAGCTTTACCCGGGTAAAGGCGGACAGTTAGTCCGCAGCGCAGGTAACACTGCACAGCTTATGGCTAAAGAAAACGGCTACGGTCAGGTTAGACTTCCCTCCGGTGAAGTTCGTATGATCAGACTTAACTGCCGTGCAACGATAGGTCAGGTTGGTAACCTGGATTACGAAAACATCAATCTCGGTAAGGCGGGAAGAAAGCGCCATATGGGCTTCAGACCTACCGTCCGCGGTGTTGTTATGAACCCGAACGACCATCCGCACGGTGGTGGTGAAGGTAAGTCACCTATCGGTATGCCCAGTCCTGTAACACCGTGGGGTAAGCCCGCACTCGGTTACAAGACCAGAAATAAAAAGAAAAAGTCCGACAAGTTTATTGTCAAGAGACGTAACGCTAAATAAGGAGGGATTATTCGTATGGGAAGAAGTATTAAAAAGGGTCCTTTCGTCGATGCTAAGCTGCTCGCCAGAATAGTTGCGATGAATGAGAAGAACGAGAAAGTCGTTTTAAAGACTTGGTCAAGAGCTTCCACGATATTCCCCGAAATGGTTGGACATACCATTGCGGTATATGATGGAAGAAAGCATGTTCCGGTTTATGTAAGCGAAGATATGGTTGGTCACAAGCTCGGTGAGTTTGCTCCGACCCGTACCTTTAAGGGTCATGCCGGCGCAAAGACTACTAAATAATTTGTGAAAGCAAATAAACTTTTATTCAGTATGAAAGGAGCTGCACAGAGATGGAAGCAGTAGCAAAAGTTACTCATGTCCGCATCGCACCCCGTAAGGTTCGCGTAGTTATCGACCTTATCAGAAATAAGCCTGTAGGCGAAGCGATCGGAATTTTAAGAAATACACCTAAGGCTGCAAGCCCTGTTGTAGAAAAGCTGCTCAAATCCGCTATGGCAAATGCAGAGAACAACTTCCATATGAACGTTGAAAATCTCTACGTTTCGGAAGTATATGCGGATCAGGGACCTACACTCAAGAGAGTACAGGCAAGAGCACAGGGCAGAGCCTTCAGAATTAACAAGAAAACAAGTCATATAACACTTAAACTTCAGGAGAAGGAATAAGATAAGGAGGTAGAATTATGGGTCAGAAAGTTAATCCACACGGTCTCAGAGTCGGAGTAATCAAAGACTGGGATTCACGTTGGTTTGCTGACAAGAAGAGCTTCGGCGACAGTCTTGTAGAGGACTATAACCTCAGAGTGTTCTTAAAGAACAAGTTATTCCAGGCCGGAGTTGCAAAAATCGAAATCGAGAAATTTGCTAATAAAGTTCGTATTTCTATTCACGCTGCTAAGCCCGGTATCGTTATCGGTAAGGGCGGAAGCGAAATAGATAAGCTCAAGAAGGAGCTTGAGAAGATGACAGGTAAGACCATTATCTTAAATGTCATCGAGGTTAAGTCTCCCGATATGAATGCACAGCTTGTTGCTGAAAATATTGCGTCTCAGCTTGAGCGCCGTATATCTTTCAGAAAGGCAATGAAACAGTGCATGGGTCGCACAATGAAGCTTGGTGCAAAGGGTATCAAGACATATGTTGCAGGCCGTGTAGGCGGTGCCGAAATCGCAAGAACCGAACAGTATCACGAGGGAACAATTCCTCTTCAGACTCTCAGAGCGGACATCGACTATGGCTTTACCGAGGCTAACACCACATATGGTAAGCTTGGTGTAAAGGTTTGGATTTATAAGGGCGAGATTCTTGCTGAGGGCAGAAATGCAGAAGCAAAGGAGTCAAGGCCTCAGAGAAAGAACTCCAGACGTACGGAAGGAGGTAACAAATAATGTTATCACCAAAAAGAGTTAAGCGTAGAAAACAGCAGCGCGGACGTATGAAGGGTGCGGCTCACAGAGGAAACAAGGTTGTTTACGGTGAGTACGGTATTCAGGCACTGTCCCCTGCATGGATTACAAGTAACCAGATAGAAGCTGCCCGTGTCGCTATGACACGTTACACCAAAAGAGGCGGCAAAGTATGGATAAAGATATTCCCGGATAAGCCGGTAACAGCAAGACCTGCCGAGACCCGTATGGGTAAAGGTAAAGGTGCGCCTGAATACTGGGCAGCAGTTGTTAAGCCGGGCAGAGTAATGTTTGAAATCGGCGGTGTTTCGGAAGAAATCGCTCGTGAGGCTCTTCGTCTTGCTATGCACAAGCTGCCGCTCAAATGTAAATTTGTCAGAAAAGCTGACCAAGAAACGGAAGGTGATAGTCAATGAAAATACAGGATATAAGAGACCTTTCAACGCAGGAGCTTGAAGATAAAGTCAAGGACTTGAAGGAAGAGCTTTTTAACCTTCGTTTCCAGAACGCTACCAACCAGCTCGAGAATCCGATGAGAATCGTTAGCGTTAAAAAGGATATTGCAAGAGTAAAAACCGTCCTCAAAGAAAAAGAGCTTGGTATTAACACAAGCGTAAATGCGTAGGAGGTGTAGGGAATGAGTGAACGTAATTATCGTAAAGTCCGTGTCGGTGAAGTTGTCAGCGACAAAATGGACAAAACAGTAGTTGTTGCTATTAAAGAGAATGTAAAGCATAAGCTTTATGACAAGGTTATTAAGCGTACCTACAAGCTTAAGGCGCATGACGAAGAGAACGTATGCGGCATCGGTGACAAGGTTAAGGTTATGGAAACAAGACCTCTGTCAAAGGACAAGAGATGGCGCGTTGTTGAAATCGTTGAGAAGGCTAAATAAGCTAAATTTAATATCGTGTTGTGTGCTTTTTGCACATTATCGAAATAAGATAGGAGGAAATCCGTTATGATACAACAGCAGACTATTTTAAAGGTTGCTGACAACAGCGGCGCAAAGGAAATTCTTTGTATTCGCGTTCTGGGCGGCTCTTTCAGACGTTACGGTAACATTGGCGATGTAGTGGTTGCTTCCGTTAAAAAGGCAACGCCCGGCGGTGCTGTTAAAAAAGGTGACGTTGTTAAAGCGGTTATCGTGCGCAGTGTAAACGGCGTTAAGAGAGCTGACGGTTCTAAAATTAAGTTCGATGAGAATGCAGCGGTTATTATCAAGGACGATAAGACACCGAGAGGAACCCGTATATTTGGCCCGGTTGCAAGAGAGCTCAGAGATAAGGAATATATGAAAATATTGTCCTTGGCACCTGAGGTACTGTAAGGCTTACCGGACAATTTAGATTGAGTTTTACATTCTGCATAGCCTGTGCGGCTTATGCGGAATGTAATATGAGATGATTAGTCCTTATTTTAAGATAGGAGGAAGAAAAAATGGCTATCAAAATGCACGTCAAGACCGGCGATGAGGTAGTTGTTCTGTCCGGTAAGGACAAGGGCAAAAAGGGTAAGGTTTTATCCGTTAATTCCGAAAAGCGCATGGTTATTGTAGAAGGTGTATCTGTTGCCGTAAAGCATAAAAAGCCTACCAGAATGGGCGAAACCGGCGGAATAGTTAAACAGGAAACACCGATATATGCAAGCAAGGTTATGAATGTTTGCTCTAAGTGCAATGCTGCATCAAGAGTAGGACGTAAGATTCTGGAAGACGGAACACACGTTCGTTACTGCAAAAAATGCGGTGAAACATTTTAATAGAATTTGAAGAGGAAGGAGGTTTCACTTTAAATGAGACTCGAAGAGAAGTATACAAAAGAAATCAAAGACGCTTTGATGACAAAGTATAATTACAAGAGTGTAATGCAGATACCGAAGCTTGATAAGGTTGTTATCAACATGGGCGTAGGTGATGCAAGAGAAAATTCAAAGGCTGTTGAGAGTGCGGCAAACGATTTGGGCATTATTACAGGTCAGAAGCCTGTAATCACAAAGGCGCGTAAGTCAGTCGCAACATTTAAAGTCAGAGAAGGAATGAATATCGGCTGTAAGGTTACTCTCAGAGGTTCAAAAATGTACGAGTTTGTTGACAGACTCTTTAATGCGGCTCTTCCGCGTGTACGTGACTTCAGAGGTATTAACCCGAACTCCTTTGACGGCAGAGGCAACTATGCTCTCGGCATCAAGGAACAGCTTATCTTCCCTGAAATTGAGTATGATAAGATTGACAAGATTCGCGGAATGGACATCATCTTTGTTACAACTGCCGAAACAGATGAAGAGGCAAGAGAGTTGCTTACATTGATGGGCGCACCGTTTACGAGATAACGTCGATAAGGAGGATTAAAGCTTATGGCTAAGAAATCTATGGTTGTAAAGCAGCAAAGAAAGCAGAAGTATTCAACACGTGAATACAACAGATGTAAGATCTGCGGCAGACCCCACGCTTACCTTCGTAAGTTCGGTATCTGCAGAATCTGCTTCAGAGAGCTTGCTTACAAGGGTCAGATTCCCGGCGTAAAGAAAGCGTCTTGGTAATCTGAAGTTTAAATTATATCAAGAAGCCAGGTGGCTGACAGAGGATGTCACGGACGGTCAAACCGGCTTCAATTCCGATAAAAAGGAGGTTTAAAATATGCATATTACAGATCCGATAGCGGATATGCTGACAAGAATAAGAAATGCCAATAACGCAAGGCATACCACGGTTGATATTCCCGCGTCAAAGATGAAGAAGGCTATTGCCGACATATTGCTTCAGGAGGGTTATGTAAAGAATGTTGAACTCGTAGAGGACGGTATTCAGGGAATAATTCGCATAACACTCAAGTATGCTGAGAACAAGCAGAAGGTACTGACAGGACTCAAGAGAGTTAGTAAGCCCGGTCTCCGTTCTTATGCATCGAAAGAGGAGCTGCCTAAGGTACTCAAGGGCCTTGGTGTTGCAATCATCTCTACTTCAAAGGGAGTAATGACAGACAAGGAAGCACGTCGCCAGAATGTAGGCGGCGAAGTACTCGCATTTGTTTGGTAAGAATTTTACTGTAAGTAAGAAAGGAGGAGAATTCATTGTCACGTATAGGAAGAATGCCGATTGAGATTCCTGCCGGAGTTACGGTTACAATCGGTCAGAACAATGAAGTTACCGTAAAGGGTCCGAAGGGCGAACTTACACAGACTCTCCCTAAGGATATGATTATAGAACAGAACGGCAGCACAGTTGAAGTTAAGCGTCCCACAGACGATAAAGAGCACAGATCTCTCCACGGTCTTACAAGATCGCTTCTTCACAATATGGTTGTCGGTGTAACTGAAGGCTTCAAGAAGGAGCTTGAAATTAACGGTGTAGGTTACAGAGCTGCAAAGCAGGGCAAGAAGCTTGTGATGAACCTCGGTTATTCTCATCAGGTTGAGATGGAGGAAATCGACGGAATCACAATCGATGTACCTCAGCCGAACCAGATAGTAATTTCCGGACCGGATAAGCAGAAGGTTGGACAGTTCGCTGCTAACGTACGCGAAAAGAGACCTCCCGAACCTTATAAGGGCAAGGGTATTAAATACGTCGATGAACATATCAGACGTAAGGAAGGTAAGGCCGGTTCTAAGAAGTAATTAACCGCCAGGAGGTGTAAACTTAATGATTAAGAAGACTAACAGTAATGTATCAAGACTCGCAAGACACGCAAGAGTCCGCAAAAAGATTTCGGGAACAGCCGAAATCCCGAGACTGTGTGTATTCAGAAGTCTTAAAAACATATACGCTCAGATCATTGATGATACCGTAGGTAAAACTTTGGTTTCTGCATCATCTCTTGACGCAGAACTCAAAGAAAATTACGGCGGCAATAAGGACGCGGCTAAGGCTGTCGGCGCTCTTATCGCAAAGCGTGCGCAGGATGCAGGCATAACAGAAGTTGTGTTTGACAGAGGCGGATATGTTTATCACGGCAGAGTTGCAGAACTCGCCGAGGCTGCTCGTGAGGGCGGACTGAAATTCTAATTAGTTTGAAAGAGGTGAATCGATAAATGGCAGAGAAGGGTGAAAGAACCAAGAAGCAGCCGCGTATAGAGGCGGATACGCTTGATATACAGGAAAAAGTAGTTCATCTTAACCGTGTAGCAAAGGTTGTAAAGGGCGGTCGTACATTCCGTTTCAGCGCGCTGGTTGTTGTCGGTGACGGCAACGGTCACGTTGGCTGTGGAATGGGCAAGGCGGCTGAAATTCCGGACGCAATCCGCAAGGGTATTGATGACGCTAAGAAGAACATGATTACCGTTCCTATGTTCAAGAGCACAATTCCTCACGAAACCATCGGTGAGTCCGGTGCGGGAAGGGTTCTCTTGAAGCCGGCTTCAGAAGGTACCGGTGTTATCGCGGGCGGTCCCGCTCGTGCGGTACTTGAGCTTGCAGGTATCAGAGATATAAGAACAAAATGTTTGCGCAGCAACAACCCGAAAAATGTTGTTGCAGCTACAATAGAGGGTCTGGCATCACTCAAGAGTGTAGAAGAGGTTGCTCAGCTCAGAGGTAAAAAGCCGGAAGAGATCCTCGGTTAATTAAATAAAAAAGACAGGAGGGTTTATCCATGGCTAATACAATAAAGGTTACTCTTAAAAAGAGTACAATCGGATGCAAAAAGGATCAGATTGCAACAGTTAAGGCACTTGGTCTTAAGAAAATCAGCCAGACTGTAGAAAAACCTGATAACGCTCAGACAAGAGGTATGATTTTCAAGGTTAAGCACTTGGTTGAAGTATCCGAATAATTTAAAGCGGTATATTTGGGGCAGGACCCCGAGAAACAATTTTTTTGATAAAAAAGGAGGAGGTGTTACTCAATGAAACTTCATGAATTATCTCCGAGCGAGGGCTCTAAGAAGGACGGCTTCAGAGTCGGCAGAGGTCACGGAAGCGGTAACGGAAAGACAGCAGGTAAGGGTCACAAGGGTCAGAACGCCCGCAGCGGCGGTGGTGTTCGTCCGGGCTTTGAAGGCGGTCAGATGCCTATCTACAGAAGATTGCCTAAGCGTGGATTTAAAAACATCTTTGCAAAGCAGTATGTTTCGATCAATGTTGAGGAACTCAATAAGTTTGAAAACGGAACAGAGGTTACGGCTGAAAGCTTAAAGGAAGCCGGAATCATCTCTAAAATTTCTGACGGCGTAGTTGTACTTGGCCGCGGTGAGCTTAATAAAAAGCTGACCGTAAAGGCTAAGAGATTTAGCAAATCAGCTAAAGAGAAGATTACTAATGCCGGCGGAAAGGCTGAGGAGGTATAACAATGTTTGATACAATCAGAAATGCGTGGAAGATTGTTGACCTCAGAAAAAAGCTTATATATACATTTGTAATGCTGGTAATATTCAGACTCGGTTCGACTATTCCTGTTCCGCTGATTGATCCATCACAGTTACAGGGTATATTTAACACAGACAATTCGATGTTCGGTTTTATTGATATCGTATCCGGTGGTGCATTCAAGAATGCAACTATATTTGCGATGAGTATTACACCGTACATTAACTCTTCAATTATTATGCAGCTTTTGTGCGTAGCTATTCCTGCTTTGGAAAGACTCCAGCAGGAAGGCGAAGAGGGAAGAAAGAAAATCGGTCAGATGATGAGATATGGTACTGTTGTACTTGCTCTCATCCAGGCGGTTGGTCTTTACTTCCTTCTCAAGAGTTATAACGTTGTAACAAATCCGGGTTGGGGCGCAGCGGTTGTTATAATCTCTACGTTCACAGCCGGAACAGCGTTTTTGATGTGGCTCGGTGAGCAGATTACCGAAAAGGGTGTAGGTAATGGTATTTCGCTTATCATCTTCGCCGGTATTGTATCGAGAATACCGAGTATGGCAAGAACTCTCTACGCATATGTAGAAGGCGGAACACTTAACTGGATTATGGTTGTTGCCATTTTAGTATTCGCTCTTCTCATCATCGCATTTGTTGTAATGATGAACGAAGCAGAGCGTCGTCTTCCGGTTCAGTACGCAAAGCGTGTTGTAGGAAGAAAGATGTATGGCGGTCAGAGTACACATATTCCGATTAAGGTGGCAGGTGCAGGCGTTATCCCGATTATCTTTGCGATGTCCATTATGGCCTTCCCCGGAACAATAGCAAGCTTCTTTGGCAAGAGTGCTCAGAGCGGCGGCTTCTGGGGCGGATTCCTGTGGGTATTCTCAGGTCAGTCGTGGATTTATGCAGTGCTTTACTTCCTGCTTATTATCTTCTTCACATATTTCTATACGGCAATTCAGTTCAATCCGATTGAAATGTCAAATAATATGAAGAAGAACGGTGGATTTATCCCCGGTATTCGCCCGGGTAAGCCCACCTCGGATTATATCGCAAATGTTCTTTCAAGAGTTACTCTTTGCGGAGCGTTTTTCCTTGCGATAATTGCAGTAATTCCGATATTTATGAATCTCGGATTGCACATTTCAAACTTCTCAATCGGCGGTACATCACTTCTTATCGTTGTTGGTGTTGCGCTTGAGACTGTCCAGAATATGGAATCTCAGATGCTTATGCGTCATTATAAGGGATTTTTGGAATAAACTAAATATATACGCGGATTTATCTGCGTTCGTTTACGGAAGAGCAGAAACTGCACCTTAAATTAAAGGGAATGATTCTGCTCTGTCCGTTTATACGGCAAAACTTTTTATTAAGAAATAAGGAACGGATAAATCCGTTCCCTATACAGATTTGCAGTTTAGCTTTGTAGGGAACGCATTTATGCGTTTCGGGATTATTAAGAATACGGCTTAAACCGATATTTTGTATAAACGGAAAGGGTGTAATTTTATGCGACTTATATTATTAGCGGCCCCCGGTGCGGGTAAGGGTACACAGGCTGAAAAGCTGAGCGAACATTTCGGAATTCCGACTATCTCAACCGGTGCTATACTCAGAAAAAATATACAAGAAGGAACAGAACTCGGCAAGCTTGCAAAAAAATATATTGACGACGGAAACCTTATTCCCGATGATGTGATGATAAAGGTAATGGATGCTCGCCTTGCGGAAGATGATTGTAAGAACGGATTTATTCTTGACGGCTTTCCGAGGACGCTCACACAGGCACAGGAGCTTGACAAATCTCATATAAAGATTGATTGCGTACTGAATCTGAATGTTGCTGACGAAACCATCATTAACCGACTTTCGGGAAGGCTTGAATGCAGTAAGTGTGCGGCAACCTTTCATAAGATATATCGCAAGCCTAAAGTGGAAGGAATTTGTGACCTTTGCGGCGGAAAGCTGGTTACAAGAGCGGATGATACTCCTGAGACCGTAAAGAGCCGTCTTTCGACGTACCATTCTCAGACCGAACCTCTGCTTAAATTCTACAGAGAGAAGGGGCTCCTTAAAACTGTAGACGGTCAGGACGGAATAGAAAGTACGACACAGGAAGTTTTAAAGGCTCTTAAATAAGAGCATAAGTGACGGGAATGATCAATGCTTTTGAAACATTCCCGAATTTTTCGAGGTATAATAATGGTAACAATTAAATCAAAATCCGAAATAGAAAAGATGAAGATTGCCGGAAGGGTGACATATGGCGCACTTAAGGCGGTCGAAGCGGCGGTTAAACCGGGCGTAACAACGGCAGAACTTGATAAGGTTGCTGAAAAATATATACATTCACAGGGATGCAAGGCATCATTTAAAGGTTACGGCGGTTTTCCCGCAACAATCTGTGCAAGTGTTAATGACGAGATTATCCACGGCTTTCCGGGTCCCCGCGTCCTTAAAGAGGGCGACATAATTTGTGTTGACGTCGGTGCAATCTATAAGGGATATAACGGCGATGCGGCGAGAACCTTCGGCGTCGGAAGGATTTCAGAGGAAGCTCAAAGGCTCATCGATGTAACGAAACAGAGCTTTTTTGAAGGCTTAAATTATGTAAAAGAGGGGTATCGCATACACGATATTTCGGCGGCGATACAGAGATACGTAGAGAAAAACGGTTACTCTGTGCTCAGAGGCTACTGCGGACACGGCGTGGGTGCGGAAATGCATGAAGATCCCGAGATACCCAACTATGTTACACCGACAAGAGGTATAAGACTAAAGGCGGGAATGTGTGTGGCGGTTGAGCCTATGGTATGCCAGTTTGATTATCATACTTATGTCGCTGATAACGACTGGACTGTTATTACTAAAGACGGAGGCCTGACCGCTCATTATGAAAACAGTATTTTGGTAACTAACGGTGAACCGTATCTGCTCACTCTTCCGAAAGAGGAAGCGGAGGTCTGAAATATGACAGGAATTTCTGTGGGGGATATGGTTGTTTCGCTTTGCGGACATGACGCGGGTGAATATTTTATTGTAATCGGCACTGATATGAATTATGTTACGATATGTGATGGGCATAACAGAAAAGCCGATAAAAAAAAGAAGAAGAAAATAAAACATATACAGCCGACAGGCTTGCATACGGATTTAATAAATAATGTGCCGCAATATGCGGTAGATGCAAATATAAGACGTGAAATTAAACGGCTTAGAAAGTTGATTTAACGGAGGTGAGTTTTGTAATGTCAAAGGAAGATGTTTTGGAGGTAGAGGGCACCGTATTAGAGGCCTTGCCGAATGCGATGTTTAAGGTTGAATTAGAGAACGGACATCAGATTCTTGCTCATATCTCGGGCAAGCTTAGAATGCACTTTATCAGAATATTGCCGGGTGATAAGGTTACGGTTGAAATTTCGCCGTATGACCTGACAAAGGGCAGAATTACGTGGAGAGCAAAATAAATATCAGGAACATTAAAAGCCGGGCATAGAACCCGGCTTTTACAAGTTTTAAAATTTTTAACGGATAATGAGGGTTACATATGTTAAAAAAATTTATTGCGGTTTTCGTATCGCTGATTGCTGCGATTTCGATTGGCGGCTGCGGAAAATCGGAACAGACTTCGGGCAGAGTTGATGAAAAATCAATTCCGCAGGAAACATCGATAACCGTTTCCTGTGCCGGCGATTGTACGCTCGGAACAGACGCGGCGTTCAGCGGCGGAACATTCACGGATGAGGTGCAAAACCAAAACGGAGATTACGGTTACTTTTTGAAAAATGTGAAGAAGTATTTTTCAAACGATGATTTGACAATAGTTAATTTTGAGGGAACCCTCACCGACAGAGGGTCAAGACAGGATAAGACCTTTGCGTTTCGCGGAAGTCCCGAATATACGAAAATATTGACTGAGGGTTCGGTGGAGGCGGTCACTCTTGCCAATAATCACAGTAAGGATTACGGCGATGTGAGTATGGAGGATACAAAAAAATATCTTGATGAGGCAGGAATCGTTTGGTTTGAAAACCTGAACACCAAAGTGATTGACGTGAAGGGAGTAAAGGTCGGATTAATCGGGCTCTATGATTTGAATGATTCCGCAGAGGGAAACCTTCCGAAGGCTATGCAGCAGGTTAAGGACGGAGGCGCAGAGGTTGTCATTGTTCAGGTTCATTGGGGAATAGAGGGAGATAACTATCCGCAGGAAAAACAGATAAGCCTTGCGCATAAAGCCATAGACGAGGGGGCTGACCTGGTTATCGGTCACCATCCGCACGTCCTTCAGGGGATGGAAACGTATAAAGGCAGGATGATTGCATACAGTATGGGAAACTTTTGCTTCGGCGGCAACCAAAACCCGCGTGATAAGGATACTATGATTTACCGTCAGACTTTTACCGTCAAAAACGGAAAAGTTACCGATTATACGAATTATGCGGTTATTCCTTGTTCCGTTTCATCATCATCGTCAAGGAATAATTATCAGCCGACCCCGGCAGAGGAAAACGAGAAGCAGAGGATTGCCGAGAAGATTCAAAAGTTTTCGGATAAGCTTGGTGATACCCGTATAAAATTTGAGAATATGGATGCGGTGGAGAGTGAAAATGGTTTAGCAGACGAAAAAGACAGCTCAAGCGGCGGCAGCAGGCAACAAAGTGAAAAGGATTCGATGATTTTATAGTCTTATATTGATACAAATAAAAATATTTAAAAAAGTTTAAAAATACTTGACAAAAATAAAAAAATATGATAATATTATATGGTTCGCTTTATAGGTGGTAGTATGTAAAGCGTTCGAGTCAACTTTAGGAGGTGAAGGATAATGAAAGTAAAGCCTTCAGTAAAACCTATTTGTGAGAAGTGTAAAGTTATCAAAAGAAAAGGCAAGGTTATGGTAATTTGCGAAAACCCGCGTCATAAGCAGAAGCAGGGTTAAGCAAGGTTCATCAGGGGCAGGGTCAGGCTTATGAACCAAAATTACTTTTAAGCTGATTCCGTGAAAACGGGTGAAATTCTGCTCCGTTTGTTTTTCTAATTAAATGGAGGTGAAATTATATGGCACGTATCGCAGGTGTAGATTTACCAAACGAAAAGAGAGTTGAAATAGGACTTACTTATATTTTCGGTATAGGTCTTTCTACTTCTAAGAAAATTCTTGCGGCAACAGGCATCAATCCTGATACAAGAGTTCGCGATTTGACAGAGGATGAGGTATCTCAGCTCAGAGCAGAGATTGACAATTATAATGTAGAGGGTGACCTCAGACGTGATATCGCTCTTGATATTAAACGTTTGATGGAAATTAACTGCTACCGCGGTCTCCGTCACAGAAGAAGTCTTCCGGTCAGAGGACAGCGTTCAAAGACCAATGCGAGAACTCGTAAGGGACCGAAAAAGACCATCGCAAATAAGAAGAAATAAGATTTGCATATTGAGATATGTAATACTACCGCTTATTTTTTCAAAACCAAAGGCATCTTGATATGCCACAAGATTTATGAGATTTTTCTGTAGAGATATACAGATATTCGTATTTTCAGGAGGTGAAAATTACAATGGCAAAGGCAGTTAAAAAGACTCGTCGTCGCAGAGAGAAAAAGAACATTGAGCGCGGCGCAGCACATATTAAATCTACATTTAATAACACCATTGTTACAATTACAGATGTAGCCGGTAATGCTATATCATGGGCATCGGCCGGTGGCCTCGGATTCAGAGGTTCAAGAAAGAGCACTCCGTTTGCGGCTCAGATGGCGGCAGAAACCGCAGCAAAAGCAGCTATGGAGCATGGCTTAAAGTATGTTGAAGTATATGTTAAAGGCCCGGGTTCAGGTCGTGAAGCAGCTATTCGTGCGCTTCAGGTTGCAGGACTTGAGGTTAATATGATTAAGGACGTTACACCTATTCCTCATAACGGTTGCAGACCGCCGAAGAGAAGACGTGTATAATCTGTAAGAAAAACATAGGAGGTGAAAGTTTAAAATGGCTAAAAATATGCAGCCCGTTTTAAAGAGATGCAGAACATTGGGCATAGAGCCGAGCGTTATGGGCGTTGACAAGAAGTCAAACAGAAACCCTAACCCGAGCAGAAAGAAAATGTCCGAATATGGAATGCAGTTAAATGAAAAACAGAAAGTTAAATTTATATACGGCGTGCTTGAGAAGCAGTTCCGTAAATATTATGTTATGGCAACAAAGAGACAGGGTATCACCGGTGAAATGTTGTTACAGATTCTTGAGACAAGACTTGACAACGTTGTATACAGACTCGGATTTGCCAATACCAGACGTGAGGCAAGACAGATTGTCAATCACGCACACATTACAGTAAACGGCAAGAAGCTTAACATCCCGTCTTACCTCGTAAAGCCCGGCGATGTTATTGCTGTAAAAGAGAAGTCGGCTTCTTTGGATAAGTTCAAGGATACAGTTGAAGCTAACTCTACAAGAATCGTTCCTGATTGGCTGGACGTTGACAAGAATACACTTTCAGGTAAGGTTGTTGCTCTGCCGACAAGAGAACACATCGATTATCCGGTAGAAGAGCACATGATTGTTGAGTTGTACAGCAAATAATAGATTGCTGCAGACAGGGTCATAAGACTTTGTAGAAATTAGGAGGGCTGACAATGATTGAGATAGAAAAGCCAAGAATTGAATGCGTAGAAGCATCCGAAGATAACAAATACGGCAAGTTTGTTGTTGAGCCTCTGGAGAGAGGTTATGGTACAACCTTGGGAAACTCTCTCAGAAGAATGTTGCTTTCTTCGCTTCCGGGCGTTGCTGCCACCTCCGTTAAAATTGACGGTGTGGTTCATGAGTTTTCTACTATTCCCGGAGTAAAGGAAGATGTTACCGAGATTATACTCAACATTAAGAATTTAGCTATTAAGCTGCATTCAGACGCACCCAAGACGGTCTATATCAACCACGAAGGTGCTGGTGAAATTTGTGCCGGAGATATAAAGCACGATTCTGATGTTGAAATCATAAATGAGGATTTGCATATCGCGACCTTAAACGAGGATGCAAGACTTTTTATGGAGATCACATTGGATAAGGGCAGGGGTTATGTTTCCTCTGACCGAAATAAGCAGCTGCTTCAGCCGGTTATCGGCGTAATTGCTACCGATTCGATTTATACACCGGTTCGCAAGGTTAATTACACGGTAGAAAATACACGTGTGGGAAACGTTACGGACTATGATAAGCTGTCGCTGGAAGTTTGGACAAACGGAACTATTCCGCCGGCTGAGGCTGTTAGCCTTGCCGCTAAGATTATCAGCGAGCATATGAGTTTATTTGTAGACTTATCGGATGATGCCAAAAATGCGGAAATTATGATAGAGAAGGAAGAAAGCAAGAAAGAAAAGGTTCTTGAAACAACTATTGAAGAACTTGACCTTTCTGTTCGTTCGTATAACTGTCTGAAACGCGCAGGTATCAACACTGTTCAGGATCTTACAGCGAGATCCGAGAACGATATGATGAAGGTCAGAAACCTCGGCCGAAAGTCATTGGAAGAGGTTATCGCAAAGCTGGAGGCAATGGACTTATCATTGTCAAAAGACGATTAATGACCGATTTAATTAAAGAATTTTAAGAATGAGGTGATAATATGGCACACCAGAGAAAGCTTGGCAGACCGACTGACCAGAGACGTGCAATGCTCAGAAATCTGACAACTTCGTTGCTTGAGTCAGGTAAGATTCAGACTACCTATACCCGTGCTAAAGAAGTTCAGAAGCTGGCTGACAAAATGGTTACACTCGGTAAAACCAACACACTTCACACAAAGAGACAGGCTCTCGGCTACATCACAAAGCGCGAGGTTGTATCAAAGCTGTTTGATGAAATCGCACCTAAGTATGCGGAGAGAAACGGTGGTTACACCAGAGTTATCAAGATTGGTCCCAGACGCGGTGATGCGGCTGAGATGGCTGTACTTGAGCTTGTAGACTAATAATTAGGTTAATTAAAAATCGGATTGCTTCGGCAGTCCGATTTTTTAACTTATTGGGAATATTTCGCAAAAGTTAACAAATAATAAAATTTAGCTCTAAAATATTGACAAAATTCTCGTTTTAGGTTATAGTAAACTTGATTGATTTTTTGCTGATAAGCAAGAAGGAGTGCAAGATGAATAAGACTTTTAAACTAACCGCGCTTATACTGACTATAGCCGCAATTGTGATTTCGGCTGCGTTTGGGGTATTTGCCGCACAGAAGGTGTCTGATATATCATTCGGAGATAATATATATGTACACGGACTCGACGATGCAACCGAACAGGTTGGAATGATAAATATGCTTTTAATCGGTGTCGATGAAGGCGGATATAGAAGTGATACAATTATGCTTGTTTCGGTTGACGGATATTCGGGCAGGGTAAACATTCTGTCTGTTCCGCGTGATACAATGATTAAGCCCGAGGGATACACAAGCCAGAAGATAAATGCCCTTATCGGACTCGGCCGTGAAGCGGCTGATGCCGGTAAGATTTCTGAGCCTGAGGAAATGCTTATAGATGAAGTTAAGAGTTTAACCGGGCTTCCGGTTCATTATTTTATATCGGTTGACTTTGATGGTTTTAAGGACATAATCGACGCACTTGACGGGGTTGATTTTAATGTTCCTTATGATATGAACTATGATGACCCGACTCAGAATCTGCATATTCATCTTAAAGCGGGAATGCAGCACCTTAATGGTCAAGCGGCACATGATTTTGTCAGATTCAGACATAATAATGGCGGAAGTGCCCCGGGCGAATATGTTATGGGCGATGAAGGCCGTGAATATTGGCAGCAGGAATTTATGAAAGAGCTTGTTAAGCAGAAGATGAAACCGCAGTATCTTTCAAAGATAGATGATTTGTTTAAGGTTGTTAAAGAAAACGTAAGGACAAATTATACAATGAAAGATTTATTAAATCATCTTTATCTTGTTCAACAGATTGACGTTGACAATATAGGGTCATATCAGTTACCCGGCGGGTCGCAGTATATTTCGGATTTATGGTGGTACATCTATGACCCGGATAAAACACGTGAGCTTGTCAACAGAGTATTCCTGCCGATGAGCAAGGAAGAGTGGGAGGAGTATAAAACCACTCATGCAGAAGAGCTTGCAAACAGTGCGCTTGGGTTCAGCGCAATATCCGAAATTAAAAAATAGGAAAAATAACTGCCGCATAGCAAGAAAATTGCCCCTGCGGCAGTTTAATTTGCACAAATTTAAGAAAAAATTTTTTTGGATTGTTTAAAACGGTTGACAGAAATAAAAAAATATGGTATAATGACTCGGTTAATATTAAAAGGTGAAGAGGGAATTGAGGTTATTGGAAAAGCTGAAAACCCCATATAAAGTTGTAGGAATTAAACAGACAAAGGCTGCTATCCGCGACGGAAAGGCAATGACAATTTATATTGCCGATGATGCCGATTTTAGTGTAATTTCCGACGTGATTGAGCTTTGCAGAGGTGCCGGAATTGAACCGGTTCGTGTTCCGACCTTAAAAGAACTCGGAAGAGCCTGCGGAATTGATGTTCCTTGTGCCGCTGCGGCTGTCTTGAAAAGGCCTTAGCTATTAACACTAATATTGCTAAAAGCGCAGATATTGCGTTTTTATATAAATTTATATGTATGGAGGTGAACATATTGCCAACATTTAACCAATTGGTCAGAAAGGGTAGAGCTACCGTTGAGAAGAAATCAACTGCTCCTGCTCTTTTGAAGGGTCTTAATACTAAGAAGAGCCAGCTTACCGATCAGGCTTCTCCTCAGAAAAGAGGTGTCTGCACATCGGTTAGAACGATGACTCCTAAAAAGCCTAACTCGGCTTTGCGTAAGGTTGCCAGAGTTAAGCTGACAAACGGAATTGAGGTATCAGCTTATATTCCGGGTATCGGACATAACCTTCAGGAGCATAGCGTTGTTATGATCAGAGGTGGAAGAATCAAGGACCTTCCTGGTGTACGTTATCACATTATCCGCGGTACACTTGATACAGCAGGTGTGGACAAGCGTATGCAGAGCCGTTCAAAGTACGGCGCAAAGCGTCCTAAATAAGTTCTGATGCAGTTTAAAATGTAAGTGCATATATGTTCTGAAATTATAATTTGACCTATATGCACGACAGCGGACCAAATGTCCGTTGAGTACCTTAATGGTGAATAAACCTAAAGAAGGAGGGGAAGAGAAGTGCCAAGAAGAGGTCATGTTGCTCGTCGTGATGTACTGCCTGATCCGGTTTATAACAGCAAGACTGTTACAAGACTGATCAACAACATCATGCTCGACGGAAAGAAGGGCGTTGCCCAGAGAATAGTTTATGATGCTTTTGATATCATCAAAGAGAAAACCGGTAAAGAACCGGTAGAGGTGTTTGAGGAAGCAATGAACTGCGTTATGCCTGTTTTAGAGGTAAAAGCACGCCGTGTCGGCGGTGCTAACTATCAGGTTCCGATTGAGGTTAGACCTGACAGACGCGAAACACTCGGTCTGAGATGGATAACACTGTTCTCAAGAAAGAGATCCGAAAGAACAATGGCAGAACGTCTTGCAAACGAATTGCTCGATGCAATCAACAGCACAGGCGGCGCGTTCAAGAAGAAAGAAGATACTCACAAGATGGCAGAAGCGAACAAGGCGTTTGCTCACTATCGCTGGTAATTTTGCTTGAAAATCGTCGTATTTCGTCCGCTCGGGCGGCTCGCATATCCATGCTTGCCTCGCTGCGCGAACAAACTACTTCCGATTTTCTGCGCAAAATCCCAAACACGCAGAAATCCGATATTTCGTCCGCTCGGTCGGCTCGCATATCCATGCTTGCCTCACTGCGCGAACAAACTGCTTCCGATTTTCTGCGCAAAATCCCAAACACGGATTATTCCTGTTTGGAACGATAGAATGTCATATATACAGAAATACGGCAAGGCCGTAAATAGGCAGTGTGAAAGAACATTGCGAAAGGAGATACTATGGGTAGAGCGTTTACTCTGGAAAAAACCAGAAATATAGGCATCATGGCTCATATCGATGCCGGTAAGACAACTACTACAGAGCGTATTCTGTTCTACACCGGCCGAATTCATAAAATCGGCGAGACCCACGAGGGTGCCGCACAGATGGACTGGATGGAGCAGGAGCAGGAACGTGGTATTACGATTACCTCTGCCGCAACAACGGCGCAGTGGAAGGGCCACAGAATCAATATCATCGATACACCGGGACACGTTGACTTCACGGTTGAAGTTGAGCGTTCACTTCGTGTACTTGACGGTAGTGTAACGGTTCTTTGCGCAAAGGGCGGCGTTGAGCCACAGTCTGAAACCGTATGGCGCCAGGCTGATAAATATCATGTACCGAGAATGGTATATGTAAATAAGATGGATATTATGGGTGCGGATTTCTACAACGTTATCCACATGATGAAAGACCGTCTTAAGTGTAACGCAGTTCCGATTCAGCTGCCTATCGGCGCTGAAGATGAATTCAGAGGTCTCATTGACCTTATCCAGATGAAGGCTTATGTTTATTATGATGAACTCGGCCAGGATGAGAGAATCGAAGAGATTCCTGAAGATATGAAAGAAAAGGCTAACGAATACCGCCAGGCTTTACTTGAGCATGTTGCTGAAACAGATGAAGCATTGATGGAGAAATTCTTTGAAGAGGGCGACCTTTCGGTTGACGAAATCAAGAAGGCTATTCGTAAGTCAACGATAGCAAACGAGATGGTACCGGTTCTGTGTGGTTCGTCATACAGAAATAAGGGTGTTCAGAATATGCTGGACGCGGTTATCGACTTTATGCCGTCACCTCTTGATGTTCCTCCCATTAAGGGAATTATCCCGAGAACAGAGGAAGAGGCTGTACGTCACTCATCCGATGATGAGCCGTTTGCTGCACTCGCATTTAAGATTATGACTGACCCGTTCGTAGGAAAACTCGCTTTCTTCCGTGTATACTCGGGTACACTCAACAGCGGTTCTCACGTATACAACTCAGTAAAGGACAACAAAGAGAGAATCGGTCGTATTCTTCAGATGCACGCAAATCACAGAGAAGATATCGAGACAGTATATGCCGGTGATATCGCTGCTGCTGTAGGTCTTAAGAACACTACGACAGGTGATACACTCTGTGATGAAAAGAACCCGATTATTCTTGAGTCGATGGAATTCCCGGAACCGGTTATTCGTGTTGCGATTGAGCCGAAGACTAAGGCGGGTCAGGAGAAGATGGGTATTGCTCTTGCAAAGCTTGCAGAAGAAGATCCTACCTTCAGAACCTATACAGATGACGAAACCGGTCAGACGATTATCGCCGGAATGGGTGAACTTCACCTCGAGATTATCGTAGACCGTCTGCTTCGTGAGTTTAAGGTTGAGGCAAACGTAGGTAATCCTCAGGTTTCATACCGTGAGACAATCCGCAAGCCTGCACACGTTAACCACAAGTATGCAAGACAGTCAGGTGGTAAAGGTCAGTACGGACACGTTGTATTGGATATTGAACCGCTCGAGCCGGGCGGCGGATATATCTTCGAGAACAAGATTGTCGGCGGTGCTATTCCTAAGGAATATATACCGGCTGTTGACGCAGGTATCCAGGGTGCTTTACAGTCCGGTGTTCTTGCAGGCTATCAGACAGTAGACGTTAAGGTTGAGCTTTATGACGGTTCATACCACGAGGTCGACTCTTCTGAAATGGCATTCAAGATCGCAGGTTCAATGGCTATCAAGGAAGCATGCCGCAAGGCTAACCCCGTTATCCTTGAACCTATCATGAAGGTAGTTGTAACAGTTCCCGAAGAATACATGGGCGACGTTATCGGCGACTTAAGTTCACGTCGTGGTGAGATACAGGGTATGGAAGACAGAAACGGCGTTAAGCAGATTAATGCTTTCGTTCCTCTGTCAGAAATGTTCGGTTACTCAAATGATCTGCGTTCTAAGTCACAGGGTCGTGGTCAGTATGTAATGGAACCCAGCCACTACATTCAGGTTCCCAAGTCAATTGCAGATGGAATCATCAGCAAGAGAGCTAAGGACTAATAAAATTTTTCTGAAAGAGCAAAAAAGACTTGTTTTTTGAGAAATAATCTGATAAAATACTAAGTGTATGGAATACACATAATTAAAGGAGGAAAATTCCAATGGCAAAGCAGAAATTTGAACGTACCAAGCCCCACGTAAACATTGGTACAATCGGTCACGTAGACCACGGTAAGACAACTTTAACAGCAGCTATCACTAAGGTTCTTTCACTCAAGGGCTATGCT